>Ga0081539_10000239_pt1 | contig 128819 bp, 107 predicted proteins | sample TabmetS4T2R2_FD_71023 | JGI IMG/M metagenome (GOLD analysis project Ga0081539, IMG submission 71023) | Tabebuia heterophylla rhizosphere microbial communities from the University of Puerto Rico - S4T2R2 | ecosystem: Host-associated > Plants > Roots > Rhizosphere ... | reverse complement strand
GACCAACTCCTTGCCTGTGCCGCTCTCGCCGGTGACGAGCACGGTCACGTCCGACGAGCGAATCTTGTGGACTTCTTCCACTAACTTCGTCATCGCCGGACTCGAATGGATGAAGCCGGGCATCAGTCCTGAGCCGTTGTAGGTGCTCTGTTCCTGCGCGCTCGTGCCGGCGCTGACACGCGCGCGCAGGGCGCAGACGTTCATGCCCAGCTCGACGACGCGCAGCAGCGAGTCGAACGGCACGCCGCCGGGCAGCGTCGCCGCGGCGCGCGGCTCGACGTAGAGCAGCGCGGGCAGGGCATTGGTCGGGCGCAGGAGGACGACCGCCGCGTCGCGCGCCTGCGCGATCTGCTCGCGCGCCGACTCGTTCTTCGCCAGGCATAGCTCCTCGGCAAGCTCCGTGTTGTCGTGCTGCGGCGTGCCGTGCGCCGCGGCGACGCGGACGCTCCCGGTCTCGTCCAACTCCGCGATCAGGACGCGGCGCGCGTTGGTCTCCTGGTGCAGCGCGGCGGCCAGTTCGCGCAGCAGCAACTCGCGCGAGGCGACCGCTTCCGCCAACCGCAGCGTGAGCAGTTGCGCGACGGCCGACGCCTCGCGCCGCTCCGCCGGCAGTTGGTGTTCGAGCGCGGCCTGCGCCGCCTCGACGCGCGCGGCGTCGAAGCGCGCGCCGAGTTCGCGGAAGGTGTGGAGCGCGCGCTCGTAGTGCTCGGCGGCGCGTTCGGGCTGCCCCAGGGCGTAAGCGCGCCCCAGGTTGTAGAGCGCGACGGCCGTATGGTAGCGGTCACAGAGGATCGAGAAGATGGAGATGCTGCGCCCGAAATGGTGGACGGCAAGCGTCACGTCCGCGCGCGCAAGCGCGATTGAGCCGAGCAGACGCTGCGTCTCGCCCGCGATGGCCAGATCGTCCGTCGAATCGGCCGCCTGATCGTTGAGCTTGTGCAGTTCGGCGGCGCAGGCCCCGGCGTCGCCACCGCGCAGGTGCGCCTCGGCGAGCAGGAGGCGGGCGTCGGCCGCGCCATAGCGGTCGCCGATCCGCTCGGCGAGCGCGAGCGCCTGGTCGGCGTAGTCGTGCGCCTCGGCGATCTTGTCCAGCGCGAGGTGGACGCGCCCCAGTGTGCGCAGCGCCTGCCCCGCGTACCACTTGTTGCCGTTCTCGGTCGCGATCTGCACGGCGCGTTCGAGGTAGTCCTGCGCCGCCTGGTGCTCGCCGCGCAGCATGTGCAACTCGCCGAGCGAGTCGAGGATCATCGGCATCTTCGCGCCGCGCTCGTCGAACTCGGTGGCGAGCGCCAGCGCCCGCTCAAGCACGACCTGCGCGCGCGCCCAGTCGCCGACGAGGATCAGGTTGATGCCGAGGTTGTTGTAGCCGATGGCGGCGTTCGTCTTGTGATCCGTGCGCTCGTAGTAGTCAACGGCCTTCTCCAGGAAGTTGATGCCGTCGCGCGGGCGTTTGAGGAACCAGCACGCGCCGGCCATGTTGGCGTAGACGCGGCCCAACAGGTACGGCGCGGGGCGGTCGCCGACGAGCTTGAGTGCCTGCTCGTTGTTTTCGAGCGCGGCCTCGTAAGCGCCCTCCTGCGTGTCGCTCAAGGCGATGCCGAAGTAGGCCTCGGCCATGCCGCGCCAGTCGCCGGTGTTGCGGTAGTGTTCGAGCGCGCGCTGCGAGTTGTCGCGCGCGATGGGGAACTCGTTGATCGAGCGGTAGACGCGCGAGAGCGCGGCGTAGAGCGCGCCGAGTTGCGCGCTCGAACCGCCCTCCGCCGCCTCGCGCAAGGTGGCGTTCAGCAGCGCGATGGCCTTCGGGTGATCGCCCGCGTAGTTGTAGGCGAGACCGAGTTGCACGCGCACGGCCACGGACGTGTCGGCGTCGAGCGCGGCGCGCGCCTGGGCTTCTTCGTAGAGCGAGACGGCGTCGAGCGACTCGCGGTTGCGCCCCTGCATCTCCAGGGCGGCGGAGAGCACGGCGCGGGCCTGCGCCAGCACGGTCTCGTCGTAGCGCGTGGCCTTGATCAACTCGCGGGCGCGCGCCTCCGCCTCGCCCGCCTGCCCCCAGTCGAGCCGCTCGCGCACCTGCTCCAACTGCGCCGCGAGCGAAGCCTCGACTTCGCCGGACGCGCGGCGACGCACGCGCTGGCGCGCGTCGGACAAGTTAATCACGCCGTCTTCGGGCAAGGTCATAAGAACGGGGCGGCTCGCCGGCAGTGACCGCGCTCACCTGTCTTCGTTTAGTTGCGCAGAGACGTGTCGGGCGCTCTTAGCTGATTAATCTAGCGGCTGGAAAAGGGTTCAGAAGCTACACGCGCTGCACCCTTCAAACACTCCCAAAGGTATGTGCGTTCCAGAATTTAACAAACATAGTGGCGAGTGACAAGTGACGAGTGACAAGATAAAACTCTGTCTTACTCGTCAGTCGTCGCTTGTCACTCGTCACTGCTTTTGTGGCATGCGCTTTGACGTTTCGGCGGAATTAGTGTATTGAGCGGATCGAATTTGCAGTGAACATGAACTGCCAGACCGGGGCGCGTGTACTGTGTGGGTACGCGCGCCGTGTGCTGCCGCCCGGTCAGGTCACGCTTCGGAGGTAGCTGATGGCCACTACGACCTCGCCGCAGAAAAGGCGACTCAGTCCGTTCAAGCGTTGGTTGTACAAAGGCTCGGAGCCGACCCCCGAAGGGCCGCACGAGCCGCCCAAGCATCAGCATCACACGCACCCGTGGTGGCAGGTGATGTGCCTGACGGGCGTGGACTACTTCTCGACGCTCGGCTACCAGCCCGGCATCGCCGCGCTCGCCGCGGGCGCGCTCTCGCCCATCGCCACGCTCATTCTCGTGCTGTTGACGCTCCTCGGCGCGCTCCCGATCTACCGGCGCGTGGCGGCCGAAAGCCCGCACGGCGAGGGTTCGATCTCGATGTTGGAGAACCTGCTCGCGCGCTGGAAGGGCAAGCTGTTCGTGCTCGTGCTCTTGGGCTTTGTCGCCACCGACTTCATCATCACGATCACGCTCTCGGCGGCGGACGCCACCGCGCACGCGCTCGAAAATCCGTTCGTCACGCATCTCTTCAACGCGCGGGGCTGGAATCCCGACAGCGACCGCTGGGCCATCGCGCTCACGCTGCTGCTGGTCGCCGTGCTCGGCGGCATCTTCATCAAGGGCTTCAAGGAGGCCATCGGCATCGCCGTCGTGCTGGTCGTCTCCTACCTGTTGCTGAACTTCGTCGTCGTCGCGCGCGGCCTCTACGAGCTGGCCACGCACCCGACCTACTTTTCCGACTGGACGCACAGCCTGCTCGCCGCGCCGAACATCCACGGCAGTCCACTCTTGATGATCGGGATCGCGCTGCTGCTGTTCCCGAAACTCGCGCTCGGTCTGTCCGGCTTCGAGACCGGCGTCGCCGTGATGCCGCTGGTCGCGGGCGACAAGTCGGACACGGAGGAGAAGCCCGAAGGGCGCATACGCAACACGCGCAAGCTGCTCGTCACGGCGGCGCTCATCATGAGCGTCTTCCTGATCACGAGCAGCATCGTGACCATCACGCTGATCTCGGCGGCCGACTTTCGCGCCGACGGCACGCCCGGCTTCCCGCCCGGCAAGGGCGAGGCGAACGGGCGCGCGCTCGCCTTCCTCGCGCACAAGTACCTGGGCGAGGGCTTCGGCACGATCTACGACGTGAGCACGATCCTGATCCTGTGGTTCGCGGGCGCATCGGCGATGGCGGGGCTGCTCAACATCGTGCCGCGCTACCTGCCACGCTACGGCATGGCCCCGAACTGGGCGCGCGCCACCCGTCCACTCGTGCTGGTCTACACGGCGGTCGCGTTCGCGGTGACGTGGATTTTCAAGGCGGACGTGGACGCGCAAGGGGGCGCTTACGCGACCGGCGTGCTGGTGCTGATGAGTTCTGCGGCCGTGGCGGTGACGCTCGCCGTCTGGCGCAAGGGCAACCGCGCGTGGACGGTCGTCTTCGCCGTCATCTCGCTCGTCTTCGCCTACACCACGGTCGTCAACGTCATCGAGCGGCCCGAGGGCATCAAGATCGCGTCGTTCTTCATCGGCACGATCATCGTCACGTCGTTTTTGTCGCGCGCCATGCGCACGACGGAACTGCGCGTCGAGCGCGTCGAACTGGACGACGTGGCGCAGCAACTCATCGAGGAGGCGAGCCACGCACGCCAGGAGATACGCATCGTCGCGAACCGCTGCGACCGGGGCGACTTCGACGAGTACCAGTTCAAGGAGCGCGAGAAGCGCGAGGACAACCACATCCCGACGCGCGACCCCGTGCTGTTCTTCGAGGTCAAGGCGTCGGACGCCTCGGACTTCTCCGGCGTGCTGCGCGTGCACGGCGCGGACGTGGGCGGCTTCCGCGTGCTCAGGGCGGAAAGCCCGGCCGTGCCGAACGCCATCGCCGCGTTCCTCTTGCACCTGCGCGACACGACCGGCAAAGTGCCGCACGTCTATTTCGGCTGGTCGGAGGGCAACCCCGTCAAGTACCTGTTCCGCTACATCATCTTTGGCGAGGGCGACACCGCGCCGGTCACGCGCGAAGTGCTCCGCCAGGCAGAACACGACCCGGAGCGGCGGCCCGTCGTGCACGTCGGCGGGTGAGGAGAGATGTTAGAGTGCGGCGTTGAGTTGCGAAGAGGGAAAACGTGCACCACGAAACCACACGAATCAACACGAAGTAAAAGACACGAAGTTTCGTACCGCGTGTTTCGTGTCGCTTCGTGTGGTTTCGTGGTTCACGCCTTTTCTGTCTCCCGTCTTGTGCTACACGGCGGACACAAAAAGACGCGTCCGGCGGAGGTGCGCCGGCTGGAGGCGTGGTAATGCAAGAGCGGGTGCGGGGACGGGGCGCGGCGTCTCAGGTCAGCGCGCCTGCTCTTCCGCGCCGCGACCGGCGAGGAAGCAGGAACGGCAGAAGACGGGACGACCCTGCGAGGGGTAGAACGGGACGGTGGTCTGCTGACCGCACTGGGCGCAAGTGACCGAGACTTCAATCCGCTGGCGCACGCCGGCCGCTTGCGCGGCGGCAATCGCCGCCAGCCGCTCGTTCTTCGCCTGCTTGCAGGGCTTACAACGCTTCGGCTCGTTCTTCAGACCTTTGTCGTGGAAGAAGAGTTGTTCGCCGCCCGTCCAGATGAAGTCCTCGCCGCAATCTATACAGCGAATCGCGCGATCCTGGAACTCTACCTCGGCCGGCTCCCACTCTACTTCGGTTCTCGTTGCGACTGGCGCTTGTGACATGGTTTATGTCCCCTACTCGTTTGCTCCTCTGGGCCACTGCGTCTCGGTCGGGGCGCGCCGGGAGGAGGATGGATTAACGGGCGGAGTCGGCGAGGAGAAACTCACGCTATCAAAGACGGCCGGGCGGCGCAAAGCATCTGGCCTACGGCTGCGCCCACCCTTTGACCGTGCAAAGTATAACTATCACGAAATTGTGTCAAGGGTTTTCGGGACATTTCGCCCGCCGCGCTTGACACGGATTTTTCGCCCGTGCCAGCATCCGCCGCTCGGACGGCCGACGCATCGGCGCACACCGGACAGGCCACGCCATGAAGATTCTCGTCATCGGATCGGGCGGGCGCGAACACGCGCTCTGCTGGGCCTTGCGTAAAACCACGCACGCGGCCGTCGAACTCTACTGCGCGCCCGGCAACGACGGCATCGCGCAACTCGCGCGCTGCGTGCCCCTCAAAGCCACGGACACGACCGCGCTCGCGCGCTTCGCCGCGGACGAGCGGATCGATCTGACGGTGGTCGGGAGCGAAGCGCCGCTCGCAGTCGGGCTGGTTGACGAGTTCGCGGCGCACGGTCTCGCCGTTGCCGGCCCGCGCGCCACGGCCGCGCGCCTCGAAGCGAGCAAGGTCTTCGCCAAAGAGTTCATGGCCCGCCACCGCATCCCGACCGCGCGCTTCCGCGTGGCCGAGAGCGCCGCCGAGGCGCGCGAGATTTTGCGGCGCGGCGAGTTCGGTGCGGCGGACGCGGCCGTAGTCGTCAAAGCCGACGGGCTGGCGGCCGGCAAAGGCGTCGTGGTCGCGCAGACGCGCGCCGAGGCCGAGGCGGCCGTCGGCGAGTTGATGGAAGCGGGACGCGTCGGCCTCGACGCCGCGCGCCGCGTCGTGCTGGAAGAGGCGCTGACGGGCCGCGAAGCCTCGCTGCTGCTCTGGACGGACGGCCAGGACTACGCGCTGATGCCGGCGGCGCGCGACCACAAACGCGTGGGCGAGGGCGACACAGGCCCCAACACCGGCGGCATGGGCGCGATCACAGCGCCCGACGTGCTCGACGAGGCGACGCTCGGCCGCGCCGTCCGCGAGATCGTCGAGCCGACGCTCGCGGGCGCGCAGTCCGACCGACTGGACTTTCGCGGCGTTCTCTTCATCGGGCTGATGCTCACGCCGCAGGGGCCGCAGGTGCTCGAATACAACGTCCGCTTCGGCGACCCTGAAGCGCAAGCCATCCTCGTCCGGCTGCAATCCGATCTCGCGGAAATCTTCGCCGCCATCGCGCACACGCGGCTGGGCGCGACGCCCGTCGCGTGGTCGGACGACTCGTCCGCCTGCGTCGTCCTCGCCGCGCGCGGCTACCCCGCAGAGCCGGAGACCGGCGCGCGCATCAACGGTCTCGACGAAGCCGCGCGCCGCGGCGGCGTCCAACTCTTCCACGCCGGCACGCGCCGCGCGCCCGACGGCACTTGGCTCACTAACGGCGGGCGCGTCCTCGGCGTCACCGCCGCCGCCCCCACCCTCGAACGCGCCCTCGCCGACTGCTACGACACCATCCGACTAATCAACTGGGACGGCATGCACTACCGGCGGGACGTAGGGCGGAAGCAGTAGGCGGTAGGCGGTAAGCGGTGAAGAAAAAGCGGCTGATTAATTTGCTCTCCCGACAGTTCAAGGGCGGCACAATAAACCAGCAGTTCGTTCTTTGTCCTCAACTGCCTACCGCCTACTGCTTTTCTTCCCTGTTCCGCGCCGGCCTGATATACTCACGAACAAAGGGGGCGGCGCTGAAAATGCAACCGCGCAATGCGGGCTAACGTACAACGGTAGGCGCGGCGGTTTAAGCCGCCGAGACTGATTGCCCGCGCGGGCCGGCTAGCCGGCCCGCCGCCCGCTCGGAGGAGCAAAACGATGGGCCTGTGGAGCCGTTTCAAACGTTCGATGCGCGCGCTGTTGGGCGGCGTCATCGAGAAGACCGAAGACCCCGAACTCGTCCTGCAACAGACCATCCGCGAGATGCGCGACCGCGTGCCGGAACTCAACAACTCCGTCGCGCAGGTCATGGCCACCGAACGCCTGCTCGCCAAGAGCAAGGATCGGCTGGAGGCACAGGTTCTGGACTTCGACTCGAAGATCAAGGCCGCCATCAAGCTCAACCGCGACGACATGGCCACGGCCTACATCGGCCAGTTGCAGCAGGCGCAGCTTGACCTGCAAAAGACCAAGCAGCAACTACAGACGGCCGAGCTGGCATCCAAACAGGCGCTCAAGGCCCGCGACAACTACATGCTGCAAATGCAGCGGCGCACGGCCGAGGCGATGCAGCTTATCAACCAGTCGAAGCAGGCGAAGCTGCAAGAGCAACTCGCGCAGACGATGGAGACCTTCCAACTCGGCGACGACGCTTCGACCTTCAGCGAGATGCGCGACAAGATCGACCGCCGCGCCGCCGCCGCCGAGGCCAAGATGCAACTCGGCGCGGCCTCGGTTGACAACCAGTTGCACGAGATCGAGCAGGAGGCGATGAACTTGCAGTTGCAGGACAAGCTGCTCGAATACAAGCGCAGCATGGGGCTGCTGCCGTCTTCGACCGCGCACCAGCCGGGGCAATTGCCCGCCGCACAGCACGAAGGCGCGGAGGACAACAACCGGACGATGTAAGCGACGCGCTCCGCCTGGTAGGTCGGTTTGAGCAAGGGGTAAGATGTTCAGGGTCGGCGGTTGGCGGGCGACCCTTAGGTTTGGCGAAACGTTATGGCGGACATCAAAAAGATCGATCTGCAATACCTGCGAGAGGCCGCGAAAGAGCCTGTCAACTTCTGGGGCTTGGCCGGCTTTGCCGTGGCCGCCGCGTTCATCCCGTCCGTGATCCCGCTCGGACTCGCGCTCGTTGCCGAGGGGCTTTATCTGGCGACCGTCCCTTCCAACTCGCTCTACCGCCGGCTCGTGGATCAGCGCCAGCGCAAACAACTCTACGAGATGCGCCGCCGCCAGCGCGAGCGCATGATCGACACCTTCGACCCGCGCGAGCGCGAGGCGGTGCTCTATTTGAAGTGGCTGAAGAAACAGATTTTTGAGAACTACACGAAGTTCACCGGCGCGAAGGAAGTGCCGACGAACATCCAGAGCTTAGAGCAGCGCTGGGAAGACTTCGTCGATCTGCTCGACGTGTACCGGCGGCGCAAGAACCACCTGCGCTCGATCAACAAGCAGGCCGTGCAGAACCAACTCGCGCAGGCCGAGCGCGCCGTGGAGAACGCGCCGGACGACCGCGCGCGCCGCATCCAGCAGGCGAACGTCGAAATCCTAAAGCGCCGGCTCGCGCAGTTCGGCGAACTCGAACGCTCGGTCAAGCTCGTCGAAGGGCAGTTGCAGTCCATCGAAAACTTCTTCGGCCTCGTCAACGATCAGGTCGTCACGCTGCCCACGCCGGAGCGCGTCTCGGCGCTCGACTTCGAGCAACTGAGCGACTCCATCGCCATGACCAAGCAGATGCTCGAAGAGACCTCCGACGTAATCGGCACGCTGGACGAGCACAACCGCCAGGCGGGCAACTACGAGATGCTCATGTCGAAGCAGTAGCGAACAACGAAGCGTTAAGACCAGAACGCGGGGCGTCGAAGTTGTAAGCTTCAACGCCCCGCGTTCTTTAGTCACTCCTTCTTATTTATGCTCTCAAATTTCAAATTTCAGAGCATCCTCTATTGCTCTCAACCGCACCCTCACTCCGTCACGCTGCCGACTAAAACATTTTCCAGCGCCGCCTGGTCGAGCCGATAGGTCTCGTTGCAGAAGTGGCACGTCAACGCCGCGCCCTTGTCCTCGCGCAGGATCGTCTCAAGCTCGTTGCGATCAATCGCCGAGATGAGCGAGACCGCGCGCTCGTAGGAACACAGACAGGCGAAGCTGACCAGCTTCTCCTCCAACACCTCGAACGCTACGTCGCCGAGCGCCGTGCGCAGCAGGTCGGCGGGGCACGCTCCGTCGCGGATGAGCGTCGTCGTGTGCGGTGCGTGCCGGACGGCCGCCTCAATCGCCGCGACCGTCTTCTCGTCCGCGCCCGGCATCATCTGAATCATCAGCCCGCCCGCCGCCTCAACCTCCGCCGCGCCCGACTCGCGCCCGCGCAAGTAAACGCCGAGCAACACAGCCGACGGAATCTGCTCGGACTTCGCCAGGTAGTACGCGAAGTCCTCGCCTATCTCGCCGGAGACGAGCGGCACGGAGCCGCGGTACGGCTCTTTGTAGAGACCGATGTCGAAGCCCGACTCGTGCGTCACATAGAACATGCCGCGCCCGACGACCGCGCTCACGTCGAACTTGCCAGCCGCATTCAGTGGCGGGTTCGCCTCCGGGTGGCGCACGTAGCCGCGCACCTCGCCGCGCGCGTTCGTCTCCGCCGTGATGCCGCCGACAGGGCCGTCGCAGACGATCTGCACCGTCAGGCGATCAAGCTCCTTCAGGCCCGCGCCCAGCAGCAGCGTGCCGGTCAGCGTGCGGCCAAGTGCCGCCGTGACCGTGGGCGAAGTTTTATGTCTCCGCGCCGCTTCCGCGACGAGGTTCGTCGTCACTGCCGCCACGCAGCGCACCGCGCCATCGGCGGCGGTCGCGCGCACCAGCACGTCCATGTTCGTGTCCCTTGTTTCGATCAAGATGTCACCCTGAAAAAGTTTCCCCGCGAGCATTGAAAAAGCATGCGCCGAGGCGCAAAAACTAATGCGTTCGACCTGTTTTTGATGCCTGATAAGGGCATTCCGTTGGGTTAAGGTAAACTCTTAAAAGACCCACTGTATTGGACTGAAAAGAGAGTGTGGTACAATATATTGGGTTCGGCTATTGACAGCCACTGGGGAGGTATGTATACTGCGCACCGCTTGAGGCCGGGCGGGCTTTGAAGCCGAAAGTCGCTGCGTAGGGGGCTGCGCGCGGCTCAGGGATTCTGTCACTCGCCGGGTACGCCAGCCGCAGTTTCCGAGACCACAGCAGCAGACATTCCGAACACCAGAGACAGACTCGCACCAGTGTCCCTTGGGCGCGAGAAAGGCAGAAGAAGATGAGCACAGTGATCGAGCCGAACGCCGCGCAGGGAAATCCCGTCGCCGCCGCCACCGCCCCGAAAAAAGAGTCGCCGCAGCCGAGCGAGTTAGGTCTAAACGCGCGCAAAGTGATCAGCAAACGCTACTCACTGAAGGACGCGCAGGGGCGACCACTAGAGGAGTGGGCGGACGTGACGCGGCGCGTCGTCGGTCACGTCGCGATGGCGGAGACGGACGAGCGCAAGCGCGACGAGTTCTATGCGGCGATGGCGGGCATCATGCTGCGCCGCGAGTTCGTGCCGAACACGCCGTGCCTCGTCAACGCGGGCAAGCCTGCGGGGCAGCTCGCCGCCTGCTTTGTGCTCGACGTGCCGGACTCGATTGCGGGCATCATGAAGTCTGTCACCGATGCGGCCATCATTCACCAGACCGGCGGCGGCACGGGCTTTACGTTTGAGAAGTTGCGCCCCGTCGGCGCGATGGTGCGCTCGACGCATGGCGTCGCTTCGGGGCCGGTCTCGTTCATGAACATCTTCAACACGACGACCGACACCGTAAAGCAGGGCGGCGTCCGGCGCGGCGCGAACATGGGCATCATGCGGGTTGACCACCCGGACGTGCTCCGTTTCATCCACGCGAAGAACGATCAGCACTCGCTGACCAACTTCAACATCTCCGTAACCGTCACCGACCGCTTCTTCGCGGCGGTGGATGGCGGCGAGTGGTATCAACTGAGCTTCGACGGCCGCGCGTGGGACGAGGACATCTTCGATCCCGTCCAGAACGGCCCTTACGCCGTCTACCGCCGGCCCGACGGCTCGACCGTCACGTTCCGCGACACGCAGGCATTCAAAGAAGCTAACCTGTCAGACTGCACGAAGGAGGAGCCGCCGCGCCCCGGCATGGTTTACGCGCCGGACGTGTGGAATCGGATCGTCGCCAGCGCGCACCGCTACGCCGAGCCGGGCGTCATCTTCATTGACGAGGTGAACCGCCACAACCACATGATCAAGTCGATGGGGCCGATCTACGCGACCAACCCGTGCGCGGAGCAGGCCCTGCACTTCAACAACTCGTGCAACCTCGGCTCGATTGACGTGGCGAAGTTCTACGACCCGGCGACGCGCGTGGACTGGGACAGGCTCGCGGAGACGGTGCGCTGGTCAACGCACTTCCTCGACAACGTGATCGACGTGTGCACATGGCCGCTGCCGGAGATTGACGACGTGGTGAAGCGCACGCGCCCCGTCGGTCTCGGCGTGATGGGCTTCGCCGATCTCTGCTTGCAGCTTGAGATCAAGTACGGCGGCCCTGAATCAATCGCGCTGATGGAGGAGTTGATGTCGTTCGTCCGCCGCGAGGCGTGGACGGAGAGTTGCCGGCTCGGCGCGGAGAAGGGCGTCTTCCCGGAGTATGCGCCGAACAGAGAGGCTTACGACAAGTTCCTGCGGGAAGAGATCGGCATCCCGACGGATGTGGCGCTGACGCCGCGCAACTACGAGACGACGACCATCGCGCCGACCGGCACGATCTCGCTCGTCGCCGAGACCTCTTCGGGCGTCGAGCCGAACTTCTCCTGGGCTTACGTCCGCCAGGACACGCTCGGTAAACGCACCTACGTGCACACGCTCGCCGCCCGCGCGCTCGGCGTCGAAGTCGATCAGACCGATCAGGCTTCGATTGACTACGCGGCCGAGTACGTCGTCACGCACGAGCGAGAGTTGCCCGACTACTTCATCGCCGCGATGGACATCTCGGCCGAGCAACACGTGCGCGTGCTCGCCGCCGCGCAGGCGCACGTGGACAACGGCGTGTCGAAGACGTGCAACGGCGCGGCCGACGACACGGTGGAGTCGGTGGATCGCCTCTACCGCCTCGCGCGCGAGTTGGGCTGCAAGGCCGTCAGCTACTACCGCGACGGCTCGCGCGACTCGCAGGTGCTCTCGACCGTCAAGGCGCAGGAGCCGAAGGGCGAAGTCGCCTGCGACCCGGCCATCACGACCGAGCCCGCCGTGCTCGCGCCCGAGGTTGTGACCGAAGAGGAGCCGCTCCCGGCCGAAGCGACGGGCCTGACCGCGACCGGCGTGGCCGGCATAGACGAAGCCTATGAGCCGGCGGCCCGAACGCCTGAGGCGGCGCGCGTCGAGCGCCCGCGCGAGTTGCGCGGCTTCACGTGGCAGATTCCGTTCGACGGGCAGAACCTCTACGTCACGGTCAACCACGACGGGCGCGACATCCTCGAAGTCTTCGCCACGGGGCCGATCTCCGGCGGCGTGGGTCTGCTCGCGTCGAAGATGCTGCGCGGCGGGTTCGAGGCGAAGGAGGTCGCGCGCAGCCTGAACAAGGTGACGGGCACGCACTCGGTCTGGTTCAACGAACGCCTCCTGACCTCGCCCGAACAGGCCGTCGCCGAGTGCATCATGCTGACGAGCCGGCGGCTGCAAGACCAGCCGGACTCGGCGCGCGCCCTGGCCTACAGCCAGCCGCAGGTCAGCGTCGCCGTCCCCGAAGGCGCGAAGGCCACGCGCAACTACTCGCTCATCAGCGAGTGCCCCGAATGCCGCGGCCAACTCGAACACGCTTCCGGCTGCGACTTCTGCCGCGACTGCGGCTACTCGAAGTGCAAATAGCTCCCACGCTTCCCGCGACGGACGCGCACGGCGGGCGGGCCGCTTTGAAGCGGCCCGCCCGCTTTTTATTTGGCGACCGCTAATTGATCTATACTGCCCGCGTGTCAGTCACGGGCGTCACTTCGGGTCAAACAGCAAACGACAACTCGGCAACTCGGCATTCCTCGTTCGCCGCGCTGCGCCACCGCGACTTCCGGCTGTTGTGGGCGGGGCAGTTCGTCTCGCTGACGGGGTCGCAGATGCAGGTGGTGGCGATCAACTGGCATGTCTATCTGTTGACGCATTCGTCGGTCGCGCTGGGGCTGGTCGGCCTCGTCCGCGTCGTGCCGATCATCCTGTGCTCGCTCGCGGGCGGCGTAGTGGCGGACGCGTTTGATCGCAAGCGGCTGATGGTCATTACGCAGACGACGATGCTGGTGAGCGCGTGCGTGCTGGCGGCGGCGACGGGCGCGGGACTGCGCGCGGTGTGGCCCATCTACCTGCTGACCGCCCTCGCTTCGGCGGCGACGGCGTTTGATAACCCGGCGCGGCAGGCGCTGCTGCCGCGGCTCGTGCCGGCGCGCGATTTTCCGAACGCGGTCAGCCTGGGGCTAATCGCCTGGCAGATCGCGATGGTCACGGGGCCGCTGCTCGCAGGGCTAGTGCTGGCGCAGTGGGGGCCGGCGTTTGTGTACGGCGCGAACGCGGCGTCGTTCCTCGCGGTGATCGGCGCGGTGCTGGCTCTGCGCGCGTCCGGGCGGGTGGGCGACGAGGCGCAGAGCGGCGTGAGCTTTGCCGCGCTCGCCGAGGGGCTGAAGTTCGTCTGGCGCACGCCGGTCGTCGTGCAGTCAATGACGCTCGACTTCGTGGCGACCTTCTTCGCGTCGGCGACGGCCCTTTTGCCGATCTTCGCGGCCGAGGTGTTGCACGTTGGCGCGCGGGGCTTGGGCGTGTTGGCGGCCGCGCCCGCGGTCGGCGCGGTGCTGGCGGCGCTCGTGATGGCACGCTTCGGCACGCGGCTGGAAAAACCGGGCGCGACCGTGCTCGCGTCAATCGCGGCCTACGGCGCGGCCACGATCCTGTTCGGCTGGTCGCGCATCTTCTGGCTCTCGTGTCTGATGCTCGCGTTCGTCGGCGCGGGCGACACGGTCAGCACGGTGCTCAGGCAGACCATCCGGCAACTCGTCACGCCCGACCGCCTGCGCGGGCGCATGACCTCGGTTAACATGATCTTCTTCATGGGCGGGCCGCAGTTGGGCGAGTTGGAAGCGGGCCTGCTGGCGGCGGCGGTCGGCGCGCCGCTCTCGGTCGTCATCGGCGGCGCGGGCTGCCTCGTCGCCGTGCTGCTGGCGGCCGGCAAGGCGCGCTCTCTGCTCAGCTATAAACTGCCGACGCAATCTTAAAACTGTTATCTGATATTTTCAGAGTCGCTCGTGCTCAGACCGACGGGCAGTAACCACGAAAACACACGAAACAACACGAAGAGATTCAGTCAGCATGCCGAGCTTCTTCGTGTTGTTTCGTGTGTTTTCGTGGTTCATCTCTAGTCAGCCGAGAAAGGGTGATTGACAGGGAGCGCAGGCTGCCCGCATCGCATTCTTCGTCGTTCAGTAAACCGCCCTTGTGCTACTATGCGCGCACAGTCTCGTTAACAGGTAGAGGAAGCGCGGCGGGCGTCCGGGAGGCGTTTGATGACGGACGAGCGGAGACGTGATGAGCGCGTGCGGCTGGCGCTGGAGGCGCGCTGGACGGGACTGTCGGGGCAGCACACGGCGCGCGTCTACGATCTCAGCCTGAGCGGCTGCTACATCGAGTCGCCCGGTCAGGTGAGCGCGGGCGAGCGCGTCGTCTTCCAGATTAAGCTGCCGGACGAGAGCTGGCTCGTGCTGCACGGCCGCATCGTCCACAGCGATCCGCACATCGGCTTCGGCCTGCGCTTCCTCGAACTCGCGCCGCCCACCCGCCGCCGGCTCGCCGAGACGCTGGCGCGGGCGAAGAACGGGTGAGCGGCGACCGCCCGAATTCAAGACCGCGACCGCGCAGATGGACGACTGGCTGCCCGCCGAGACCAACACACACCAAGAGCACGTCATCGCGCACGTGCTCGGCGCGACCGCGCTCGGCTATTTCGTCGCCGACGAGGCGGCGCATTTCGTCCTCGACATCGGCTTCGTCTGGACGATCCTGCTCGACGGCGCGATGGGCCTCGTGCCCCACAGCATGGCGCTCGCCGAGTTGAACGTGAGCGCCGCCGAGCGCGCCGCCGTCGCCGCCGACGTGGCCGCGCTCTACGAAGCGGGCACGGGCGCGCCCCTCGCCGTCGTCACGCTCGCGCCCGACGACTGCCTAATCGAAGCGGTCGAGTTCTACGCCAAAGAGACGGGGCGCAAACTGCTGCTGCAATGCGAGGGCGCGCGTTTGAGCGTCGAGACCGTGTTCACGACCGGCGCGATTGAGATCACGTCCGCGCCCGTCGCACAGACCTGAACGAACAGCACGAGAGGATCAGATGGCCGCGAACGAAAACGAAGGGCCGCCCAAAGCCGGGCGCACGGACGACTCGCTGGCGGAGACGGCGCGCACCGAGCGGGAGTATCTGCGCGAGCGCCTACGCGCCGAACTCGGCCGCCCGCCCACCGACGAAGAACTCGACGAGTGGCTGCGCGAACACACGGAAGGATACTGAGGAAGGGATGAGGGCGGAGGGATGAGGGATGAATAAGGATCGCTCACGTTGAGCGGTCATACTTTCATCCCTCATCCCTCCGCCCTCATCCCTTTTTCTTACGGTGCGCCTTCGACCATGATCTTGTTGTCCACGCCTTTGACGCCTTTGACGGCGTGGGCGAGGCGTTCGGCGCGGGCTTTCAGGTCGGGCGTCTTGACCGTGCCGATGAGCGTGGCGCTGCCGTTGATGACGGTGACGGTGATGTTGGCCGCGCCGAGATCAGGATCGTCCGTCAGCGCCTTGCTGACTTTGGTTTCGATGGCCGCGTCGTCGGGCGGCGCTGGTGTGCTCGGCGCGGGCGCTGTGACGATGACGGGCGCGGGCTGCGTCGTCGTGGGCGGCGGCTGTTGCACGATGATGGGCGGCGCTTGCTGCACGGGCGGCATGACGACGGCCGGCGGCGGCGTCGGCAGCGGCGTCGGGACGGTCGGGATGGGCGTCGCCGCCGCGGTCGTGACGTTGACGTTGGCGTTCGTCGCGTCGCCGCGGTTCATCAGCAGGAACATGATGAGGGCCGTGGCGGCAATCGCCACGAGCGCGACCGTGGCGATCACGCCGGTCGAGTAGCCGCCGCGATCCGGCACGCGCGTTGTGCGCGAGACGTATTCCTCGCGCCGCGCCGTCGGCGTCTCGACCACCACGCGGCTGCGCTTCTGTTGCTCTTCGTCGTAGGACATAAGGATTGCGCTCCTGAAAAGATTGTCGGGATGTGATTACAACCGCGCGAGGCCTAAAGAGTACGGACGCCGCCCGCCAGGGCGTCGGCGGGTGAACGAAGGGGAGCGGTCGCTCGCGTCTGAGCGACCGCTCCCGCATTTAGTTTCGCGTTAGTAACGACGACGACGCTGGCTGCGACGATAGAGTGCGCCGCCCGCCGCGCCCGAAAGCGCGCCGATGGCCGCGCCCTTCTTGTGCCCGACCGCGCCGCCGACGCCCGCGCCGAGCGCCGTGCCGCCTAAGACCGTGCCGACGGTGCGCGTGCGCCCCTTGAAGTGCCGCCGCGCCGCCTTACGGTTGAAGGCGTAGAGCGAACCTGCGCCCGCGCCGATGGCCGCGCCCTTCTTGCCGCCCGCCAACGCGCCGACGATTGCGCCGCCGCCGATGATCGCGGCCGTGCGCGACTTGCGCCCGAAGCGCGAGCGCCGCCGCCGATCCTGCGCCGCCAGATCGGGCGCGAGCGTGGTCAACAACAGCACGAGGCAGGACAGTAATACTAATAGTCTTTTCATCTCGAAACCCTCCATGGATTGCTTCCGTTGTCAATGCCCTTAAAAGGGAGAGCGAGCCGTAACAGGCAAGCAAAATTGCAACTCGTGTTCCGCGCGCGGCGCGGGCGCGACGGTACGGAAAATAAGGGCTTAAACCCTGTTTTGGCGTGAGCCGGGCGGGCCGCTTTCTTACAAACGCACGCCGGGGCGTACTGAATTCATGCTAACGACAGAAAGGTTTGACCTCGCCCGCGCGTGCCACGCATAATCGCCGCCATGAAGACCGCGCTCGTGCATCACCCCGTCTATCAACAGCACGACACGGGGGCGGGCCATCCCGAACGCCCCGAACGCTACGCGGTCGTGATGGAGGCGCTGCGCGGCGACGCGGAGCTGTGGGCGCAACTCGTCGAGTTGGAAGCGCCGGCCGCCGCGCGCGGCACGGTGCAGGCGGCGCACACGCCGCAGCACTTCAAGCGCGTCGAGCGCGCCGTCAGCGCAGGACTCGGCTACCTCGACGCCGACACCATCGTCTCCCTACGCTCGTTGGACGCGGCACTCCACGCGGCGGGCGGCGCGTGTCGCGCGGTGGACGCGGTCATGGCGGGCGAAGCAGATAACGCCTTCCTGCCCGTGCGCCCGCCTGGTCATCACGCGACGCAGGAGCGCGCGATGGGCTTCTGCCTCTTCAACACGGTCGCGGTCGCCGCCCGCTACGCGCAGTCGCGCTACAAGGAGATCGAGCGCGTCGCCGTCGTTGATTGGGACGTGCACCACGGCAACGGCACGCAGGGCATCTTCTACGACGACCCGTCGGTCTTCTTCTTCTCCACACACCAGTATCCCTGGTATCCGGGCACGGGCGCGCGCGGCGAGACGGGGCAGGGGCGCGGGCGCGGCTACACCTTGAACGTTCCCGTGCGCGCGCACACACCCGCCGCCGACCAGCGCCGCATGTTCGATACCGCGCTCACCGAGATCGACGCGCACTTCAAACCCGACCTCGTCATCATCTCCGCCGGCTTCGACGCGCACGCGCGCGACCCGCTTGGCCAACTGCTGCTCACGGACGAAGACTTCATCCGGATGACGCGCACCGTCAAAGAGTGGGCCGCGCGCGTCTGTCAGGGGCGCATCATCTCCTGCCTCGAAGGCGGCTACAACTTGCAGACGCTCGGCGCGACCGTGCGCGCACACGTCCGCGCGCTCGGCGAGGACGGCGATGAGTGAGCAGTCGGGCAGCAGCCGACTTGAGGCGTGGCGCTTATGGGTGCGCCGCGTGATGCCGCGCGTGGCGGTCGCGGCGGCCGTGCTGTTCGTGGTGCGCGCTCTGCTGCGCGACACGGCGTTCTATCGCGCGTCGGCGTTCGGCGATCTGTTCGGCTTCGTCACCTTCGTGCTCGTCGCGCTCACGGGCGGTTATTACGCCTTCAAAGGCTTGCGCTGGCTTAAGCGAAAGCTGTTGTGGCGCGTGCGGCGGCGGCTGATCATCACGTACCTGTTCGTCGGCCTCACGCCTATCGTGCTGCTCGGCGGTCTCGGCTTCCTCTTTGGCTACGGCATGGCGCTCAACTGGATGGCGGGGAGCGTGATGACCGAGATGCGCGCGACGGAGCAGCAGACGCTCGCCGCGGCGCGCGCCTACGCCGACGCGCTCACGGCGCTACCGCCGGAGGCGGACGCGCGCGCGCTGCAAGCGTGGCTCGACGAGCGGAGCGTGCCGTTGCAGGCGACGCTGCCGGGCGCGCGGGTCGCCGTCTGGCGCGGCGGCGCGGACGGGCAGGCGTTCGAGCAGCCCGCGCAGTCCGTGAGCGAGCCGCGCGCGGAAGAGTCGCGCCCGCTCAGCCCAGCGGCGACTCCGTTCGGCGCACCGCTGCCCGGCTGGCTGCGCGACGCGCGCGAGTGGAGCGGTCTCGCTTACACGCCCGCGGCCGACGCCGACGATCCTTACGGCGCGGCCTCCGTGCGCGCCGTCGTCAGACGCGAAGCGGGCGGGCGCGTTGCGACCGTGCTGCTCTCCGTGCCCGTGAGCCGCGCGCTGGTCGAACGCCTGCGCGAGAGCACGGGGCAGCGCATTCGCCCGACCTTCTTTGCGGAGACGCTTAGGTCGGAGAACGTCGGCGAGGGCATGAGCGGCGAGAAGCGCCGCCGCGCCCGCGCCGATCAGTTGGGCGAGCCGCTGGCCGGCAACTACGCCTTCGTCATCCTGCCCGCCACCGAATGGCAGACGGGCGCGCAAGCCTCGCGCCTCGCCTTCATGTTCCCGAACACGCTGGCGGCGGCGAACAAGCAGGTGCTCGAACGCGGCCACCTCGGACAGGCGCTGCGACTCGATCTCATCCTCGCCATCTTCATCACCATCTTCCTCGTGCTCGAACTGCTCGCGCTCTTCGCCGCCGGCTGGATGACGCGCGCCGTGACGGGGACGGTGCACAAACTCTACCGCGCCACCGAGTTCATCAAGCGCGGCGACTTCTCGCACCGCGTCCGCGTCCGCTCGCGCGATCAGTTGGGCGAGCTGGCGGACGCCTACAACGACATGGCGGCGAACATCGAGGCGCTCTTGCGCGAGCGCGTCGAGCGCGAACGCCTGGAGCGCGAGATCGAGATCGCCGCCGAGGTGCAGGCGCAACTCTTCCCGCGCTCCGTACCGGCGCTTCAGTCGGCGACGATCACCGCCGAGTGTCGCGCGGCGCGCGGCGTGGCCGGCGACTATTACGACTACGTGGAGATCGCGCCCGGTCTCGTCGCGCTCGCGCTCGGCGATGTGTCCGGCAAAGGCATCTCCGCGTCGCTCGTGATGTCGAACCTGCAAGCATCTTTGCGCGCGCAGGCGACGATCCTGGCCGAGCGTCTGCGTGCGGCCGAGCGCGCGGCGGTCGCGGTCGCGGCGGGTGGGTCGGAGGTCGAGCCGCCGTGCGGCGCGGCGGGCGTTGACCGCGCCTGCGCGGTCGAAGAGATCGCGGCCAACATCAACGCGCAACTCTGCCAATCAACGGACGCGAACCGCTTCGTTACGCTCTTCCTCGCGCTCTACGACGACCGCGCGCGCGCCCTGCGCTACACCAACGCCGGGCACAACGCGCCCTTCCTCATCCGCGCCGACGGCTCGCACGAGCGGCTCGAACGGGGCGGTACGGTCGTCGGCGCGTTCGACTTCGCCCGCTACGAAGAGGCTGCGGCCGCGCTCGCGCCCGGCGACCTGCTCCTCGTCTTCTCCGACGGCATCAGCGAGGCGCAGAACGCCACCGGCGAAGAGTACGGCGAGCAGCGTCTCCTCCAACTCGCGCTCAAACACAGGGCGCGTCCCGCCGACGAGTTGCGCCGCGCGATCTTCGCCGAGGTCGAAGCCTGGTCGGGCGGGCTTGAGCGCGGGGACGATCAGACGGTGGTAATCGTAAAAGCTACAAAGTAGTTTTTTTAGGAAATATCATTTAACATTTGCACCATTCTCAGCTAATAAGGAGTCCTCATGCCAGAAAAGAAAACCTGTTTTGTCATTGCTCCGATTGGAGAGCCTGACTCAGAAACGAGAAAAAGGTCAGACCAAATACTCAAGCACGTTATCACTCCTGCAACAAATGAGTGCGGTTATGCGCCGATTCGGGCGGATCAAATATCTGAGCCAGGTTTAATAACCAGCCAAGTGATCCAGCACATCATGGATGATCCCTTGGTCATTGCTGACTTAACGGAGCGAAATCCGAACGTCTTCTATGAGTTAGCGATAAGACATGCTATCAGAAGACCGTTAGTGCAGATAATCAAGACCGGCGAGACGATGCCTTTTGATGTGGCGGGAACTAGAACTATATCGGTCGATCACAGAGATTTAGACAGCGTGGAAGCAGCTAAGCGTGAAATCGTAAGACAAATAAAGGCGGTGGAACAGAATCCTACCCAGATCGATAGTCCAATCTCTGTATCTATCGATCTACAAACCTTGAGGCAGAGTGAGAATCCAGAGCAGCGCTCGTTAGCTGATATTCTATCTGCTATCTCCGAGTTGCGATCAGCCGTATCTTCAATTGAGAAACGAATCGGAGTTGGCGAGACATACATACCTGAGCCTTCACGAAGACGTATTTCGTTGAAAAAGGAATCTGACATAAACGCAGCGGCTCTATGGGCTAAATTAGGCTTTAACGCAAGAACGAAGGCAGAAGCCTTAGAGGTTATGGAAAGATACATCAAAGATAATCCGGTCAGTATGTCCGAGGCAGAACTCGAAAGCCTTAGAGAGGTAATGTCTCAAATGATTGAGAGGTCCTACCCCAGCTAGTAGAGTATCGTGACAAATCAGAGCGCCGTGATGATCGCGGCGCGCGCGCCCATCAGTTCGGAAAAGTCTTTGGTGTAGATCGTCTCGACCTTGCGCACGCGGCGGACGGTCTCGACGAGTTCTTCGATGGTGACGAGGCCGGTGTCGGCGTGCGCGACGGCCCACGTGCGGATATGCGTGGCGGTCGTGAGCAGGTCTTCGACGAGGTTGAGGTACTGCTGCTTGGTCTCGACGGGCGCGTCGAGCTTGCCGGCGCGGGCGCGCTCGAATTCGGGCCAGAACTCCTCATTGCCGCGCACCCACTCTTCGCGCCAGGCCGCAAGTCCGTCGCGGCGCGCGCCGCCCCTGCCCGGGCGCGGCAGGCGCAGGAACAGCAGGTCGGCGCGCTCTTCGGCGAGGAACTGGCGCGGGTCTTTGTTGGCGGCGACGTTGCGCTGGTTGTTGTTGACGGGCGCAGGCAAGACTTCCCACAGGCGGCGGAAGACGCGCGAGAGCGGCTGGCGCAACTCGCGCGTCTCGGCGTCGAACGAGAGCGCGTAATCGCCGACCGCCATGCCGAGCGCGAGCGCGAGTGCCTGCCTGGTCGCGCCCGCGAGTCGTTCGGCGGCGGCGCGCAGGTTGTCGAACCACCACGCGTCGGTCTCGCCGAAGCGGCGTGCGAGCGCGGCGTTGCGCAGCCTGTAACCGGGCACGTACACCTCTTCGAGCAGGCCCGCCACATCCTCTTCCATCAGCCGCTCGGCGTTGTTCTCGACGGCGGCGACGCCTTTGATCCAAGCCCACTGCGCCGGGTCGTTGACGGCGACGCGCACGTTCCAGCGTTTGAGCGCGGCGTCGAGTTGCGGCTCGCCCGCGAGCGGGTTGACGACGGAGCGGAAGCGCAGCCGGCGCAGCACGCTCAACTCGAAGGCGAGCCAGCCAGCGGGCGCGTGATCGAAAGAGTCAGGCATCATCAAGAAGAAGTTTTAAACAAACGAGACTTTTTGCGGCTCCGCCGCCCGATGTGCGGAAAGGCTGTGCCTGTCCGTTAAGCGCCTTTAATTATCGGCGAAGCCTTTCCGCACATCGGGGCGGCAGAGCCGCGGAACAGTTATAACCATCTCAGCCGCCCACATTACTGTCTGATACTGACAGCTCCATTTGCTCATTCGTCTGCGTTACCGCCGTTTCGTTCGTCACCACGTGCGGGTTCGTGCCCGCGGCGGGAATCGTGCCGATCAGATCGGTCTCGTTAAGAGGCACTTCGGTCGTGGCCGGTGCGCCGTCGCCGGGCCGGGCGGCGGGCGGGCGTTCGAGCAGGGCGTAGGAGCGTAGCTCCGGCAGATCGCGCAGGCTGAGGAAGGCGCGGACGATCTGCGGGTCGAACTCGATGCCGGCCCACTCGGTCAGGTGTTGGCGCGCGGCCTGTTCAGACAGCGCGGCGCGGAAGGGGCGCGTGTCGGTGAGCGCGGCGTAGGCGTCGGCGACGCGGATGATGCGCGCGCCGAGCGGAATCTGCGTGCGCCTGAGCGCGTCCGGGTAGCCCGTGCCGTCCCACCATTCGTGATGCCAGCGGACGAGCAGTTGCGCGCCGCGATCCGCGCCCGCGCGCGCCGCCTCTTGCTCGCCGATGATCGGGTGACGCGTCAGATCGAGCCGCTCCTCGTCGGTCAACGGCCCCGGCCGCTTGATGTAGTCGCGCCGCATCGCCGCCTCGCCCAGGTCGTGACCAAGCGCCGCCAGCCGCAGCGAGGCGCGATCCGCGCGCCCCAATCCGAAAATGCGCGCCAACTCGTCGGCGAGTTTCGCGATGCGCTCGGCGTGCGGGTGGCGGTAGCCCTCGAACTCGTCCGCCGCGGCCGCCAGCCGCGTGAACACGTCGCGTGCCGCACGCTCCGCGTCAGTCAGTCGTGTTTGCGTAGAAGCCATAGAAGGACAGTGACGAGTGACAAGTGACGAGTGACAAGTTACGGACGACAAACTACAGGTGACAAGATAAATGGTTTTGCCTTTACTTGTCACTTGTCACTCGTCACTCGTCACTGCTTTTTTTGTTTGTCGAGCAGTTGGCGCGCGGCGGCGTGGCGCGGGTCGAGAGCGAGCGCGCGGAGCAACTCCGATGCGGCGCGGCGCGGCTGACCGAGCGTCTGGTACAACTCGGCGAGCATAACGTGGTAGCTGGCGTTGGCGGCGTCGAGTTCGAGGGCGGTGCGCAGTTCGGCCTCGGCCTGGCGGCGCGAGCGCGGGTCGTGCGTCAGCGCGCGGCCGTAGTAGGCGTGGTAGCGCGCCTGCTTCGGCGCGAGGCGCACGGCCTCGGCGAGGCACAGGGCTGCCGTATGATAGTTGTCCTGCTTGAGCGCGGCCAGCCCTTGCTGAAAGCTCTCTTCCGCGCTCGCTTTGCCGCCGGGCGCGGGCGGCGCGGCGGCCGGTGCGTCGGCACGCGCGGCGGGCGTTGCAGACGTTGCGCCGGCCTCTGTGTGCACGCGCGCGGGCGGGCGCGGGGTCGGCCTCTCAGGGGGCAGCTTGGCGTCGTAGGCGGCGCGCGTCTTGTCGTCCGACAGCGTTTCGTAGGCTTGCGCGATGCGCGCGAAGGCGGCTTCGACGCGCCCGCGCTGCGCTTCGTCCGCGACGCGGCGGAAACGATCCGGGTGGAAGCGTTTGGCGAGCGCGTAGTAGGCGCGTTTGATCTCGCCCGCCTCGGCGCTGCGCGCGACGCCGAGCACCTCGTAATAGTCCGCGTTGCGCACGCGCGCCAAGAGGGCCGCCATCTCCGCCTGCGGATCGGCTTCGGGCGCGGGCGTCTCCTCCGACTTCGGCGGGGCTTGCGCCTGCGGCTTGGCCGTGGCCGACGGCTTGCCCTGTGCGGCGGACGCGTCGGTAGACGCGGGCTTCTGCTCGGCGGCGCGCGCCTGCGCCGCCAGCGTGCGCGAGTCGAAGATGACGGGCCACGCGGCGCGCGTGAGCAGCCTGGCGAGCGCGAGCGCGTAAGCGGTGTGGCGCGTGTCGGTCTCCGGCAGACCGCTGACGGCGACGAGTTCTGCCAGCGTGAGCGGCGCGTCCACGCGCGAGAGGACGAACGCCTCGGCGGGCAGCAGCGTCAGGTGCGTGGGCGGCGCGGCGACGGGCGCAAGCACGTCTTCTGCCGTCAGCCGTGCGGCGGCGAACGCGGGCGGCAGGCGGCGCGCGCCTTCGAGCAGCAACTCGTCAACAGCGATTGTGCCCGCGACCGCGATCTCTTCGGCCAGCCGCGCGCGCGGATCGAACGTCCACTCGCCGTCAGTCCACAGCAGCAGCGGGCGCAGCACGTCGGCCGCCTGCCGCAGACGCAGCCCCGGCAGGTCGGCCTCCTTGAGCGCCCCCGCGTTGACCAGCGCCGCGCAGACCTCCGCCTCGCCCATCGCCGCGTGACCGAACGCGCCCAACTGCTCCGCCGTCAAAAACTCCCAACGCCGCAGACACTCGACGAGGCGGTGCGCGCGCAGGTTCGAGCGCGCGTAGATGAGCGCGCCCGCCCGCGCGTAAACGACCGCCTGCACGCGCTCGCGCGCCAGGCGCAGCGCGCCCGACAGCCCGTTCGTAGTGATCTCCCGAATTAGCTCCGCGAGCGGCTGCTCGCTCAGTTGGCCGTTCATCCAAGACAGACGCGAAGGCGCGACCCTCTGACGGAATCATAGCAGAAAAGAGCTGAGGGCTGAGGGATGAAGGCGTGATCGCTCAAGTTGAGTGTTCTCTCTTTCAGCCCTCAGCCCTCAGCCCTCATCCCTGCCCCTCGTTGACACTTACGCAAGCCGCGCACTATATTGCGCGCACACGAGTTCCCCTGAATGTAGTGAGGCCGGGCCGGCTCGCCGTGTGCGAGGCGGGGCGGCGCACGTGGCGGCGAGAACAAGGGCACGGGGCGCGAGTTTGAGAGCGACTTCGGACATGACGGAGGGCGGCGCGGGCGTCGCCGAGTTGACCGCCTTGAGCGCGGAGATCGTTGACCTGTTCTACGCGCAGGTCTTCACGCCCGGCGAGCTTGTCGGCGAAGAGAAAGTCTGCGGCGCGTTCGCCGACATAGTGCTCCGCCACTGGGACTTGTGTTGCATCAGCACCTTCCTGCGCGCGAACGGCGCGGGCCTGCGCGCCAGCGCGCTCTACACGCACCCGCACATGGACGGCGAGACGGCGCGGCGCGGCTGCGAGCAACTGGCCCTGGCCGTCGAGCGCGCGGGGCGCGAGTTGCAGGTCTGGCTCGACCGGGGCATCGAGGACGAGACAGAGGGCGCAATCGCGGTGCGCCGCGAGTTCGCGGACGCGGGGCTGCAATCGGGCATCGGCATCCCCATCCACGCGCGCGGCGCGCTGGTCGGCGTGCTCGTCGCGCTCTCGGCCTATCCGGAACGGCTGCGCGCGGCGCTCGCGGGCCTGCGCTTCATCGCCGCGCCGATTGTGATCGCGCTCGGCAACGCGCGACAGGCGACCGCCGTGCGCGCACAGCACGAACGCATCGAACAACTCGTCGCGGAACTGCAAGCGGGCACGCACGCGCTCGAAGACGCGAACCGCGAGTTGGAGCGCGTCGGCCGCTACCGCTCGCTCTTTCTCGCGCGCATGTCGCACGAGCTAAGGACGCCGCTGACCTCGATCCTCGGCTTCGCCGAAATCCTGCTCGAACACGAAGACCTGACGGCGGCGCAGCGGCGCTTCTGCGAGAAGATTCAGCACTCCGGGCAGCAACTACACACGAGCATCAAGCAACTCGTCGATCTGTCGCGGCTCGAAGCCGGGCAGACCGAACTGTTCCTGCACGACTTCTCGGTGCGCGAGATGCTGCGCGAGTCGTGCGTGGCCGTGGGGCGGCTCGCGCAGAAGCAGCGTGTCCGGCTCGACTGCGAGGTCGCGCCCGAACTCGGCCCCATCGTCTCGGACGAGGGCAAGCTGCGCCACGTGCTCTACAACTTTCTGACGCACGCCATCGCGCGCAGCCCCGAAGGCGCGGCCGTCACGGTCAACGCCTACCCGCAGGGCACGGGGCGCTTCTGCATCGAGATCAAGGACGAGGGCGAGCCGCTCAAAGACCCCGCGCACCTCTTCGAGCCGGTTGACCTCGACGCGCCGAGCGAGCGCGGCACGAACATGAACGAGTTGGGTCTCGTCATCGCGCACCGCCTGCTCGTCGCCCTCGGCGGCGCGGTCGCGCTCGACACGGACGCGGGGCGCGGGCTGGTGCTGCGCCTCGAACTGCCCACGCGGCCGCAGAAGTAAGTTCAAAGTTCAAGGTTCAAAGTTCAATGTTTGGTCTGGCTTGAACTTGAACTTTGAACCTTGGACTTTGAACTTATCTCATACCGATACACCTTGACGGTCGTTTGAGTGGGAGGGGGAGAGGGCGCAATGTCTGGGCAGACGGAGCGGGCGGCGCGGGACGAGGTGGTCGTGCGCGAGTGCACGACGATTGCGGAGTTCGACGCGTGCGTGCGCTTGCAGCGCGAGGTCTTCGGGCTGCCGGACATGGAGATTTCGCCGCGCCGCCACCTGATCGTGTCGCGCGCGGCGGGCGGCTGGACGCTCGGCGCGTTCGCGGGCGACGAGTTGGTCGGCTTCGTGCACCACCTGCCGGCCGTCAGCGGCGACCAAATCTCCGGCTACTCGCACATGATGGCGGTGGCGGAGAGCCAGCAGAACCAGGGCTTAGGCGCGCGGCTCAAGTGGGCGCAGCGCGAGCGCGCGCTCGCCGAGGGGCGCGCGTTCATCAAGTGGACGTGGGACCCGATGCGCGCGCGCAACGCGCACTTCAACCTCAACCGCCTCGGCGTCATAGTGCGCGCCTACACGCTCAACTTCTACGGCACGGACTACACGACCACGGCGGGCGAGTTCGGCCAACCGCTCGGTCTCGACAGCGACCGCCTGTTCGCCGAGTGGCATCTGCGCTCGCCCCGCGTCGAGGCTTGCGCGCGCGGCGAAGCGCCGCCGCCCGCAGGCGAGCCGGCCCGCGCAATCGTCATCCCGCCCGACTGGACTGCGCTCATGCGCGAAGACATCGAGACCGCGCGCCGCGAACTCCTCCGCGTCCGCACCGAATTCCAACAGGCGTTCGCCGCCGGCCTCGTCTGCGCCGGCTTCGAGCGCGACGCGCAAAGGCCGCGCTATCTGTTCTACGAGCACCTTGACGGCGGCCGGCGCTTGTTCTGACTCGTCACTCGTCACTTGTCACTCGTCACTGCTTTTCAAATGGCCATCACGAAGTTCGACCGCTACGTTGACCGCCACGCCGCCTCGTTCGTCGAGCGGTTGCAGCAGCTCTGTCGCATGCCGTCGGTGGCGGCGCGCGGGACGGGGATGCGGGCGGTGGCGGAGACGGTCGAGCAGATGATGCAGCGCGTCGGCGCGGGCACGCGCTCGTTCCGGCTGGGCAGCGGCTACCCGATCATCTACGGCGAGTTCGGCGCGGGCGCGCACTGCTTTGTCGTCTACGGGCACTACGACGTGCAGCCGGTCGGGCAGTTGAACGAGTGGGCGGTCGGCCCGTTCGCCGCGAGCGTCCTGGACGACAAGCTCTACGCGCGCGGCGCGGCCAACAGCAAGGGCGATCTGGTCGCGCGCCTCGCCGCCGTCGAGGCTTACCAGAAGACGTTCGGCAAGCTACCGTTCTGCCTGCGCTTCCTCGTCGAAGGCGAAGACGGGTTGGGCAGTCCGAGCCTGTACCGCTTCACGAGCGAGCACGCCGACATGCTGCGCGCCGACGGCGCGATCTGGGACGACGGCTATCGCGACACGAAGGAGCGTTTCGTCATCAGCCTCGGCTTCAAGGGCATCACCTTTATCGAGCTGCGCGCTTACGGCGCGAGCAGCGACCTGCACTCGAAGTGGGGCGGCATCGTGCCCAACCCGGCGTGGCGGCTGGTGCAGGCGCTCGCCACCATCGTCTCGCCAAAGGGCGTCATCACGATTGACGGCTTCGGCTCGCACATCGCGCCCGTCGAGGCGCTGGACGCGCACATGCTCAAGCAGATCGAACTGGACGAGGCGGGCTTGAAGAAGCAGTTCAAGATCGGCGGCTGGGTGCGCAACATGAGCGGGCGCACGCTCACGAAAGAACTGATCTTCGGGCCGACCTGCACCATCTGCGGCTTGCAGACCGGGCACACGGACGCGGGCGCAAAGACCGTGCTGCCCGGCATGGCGCGCGCGCGCCTCGACTTCCGCCTCGTGCCCGATCTGACGCCCGCCATCGTCGTTGACTTGCTGCGCAGGCATCTGGACGCGCGCGAATTCCACGACATAGAGATCGTCGAGATCGCGAGCGCGCCCTACGCCAAAGCGCCGAGCACTTCGACCGTCGCGCGCGCGGCCGTGGAGACCGCGCCGGAAGTTTACGAGGCCGAGCCGGTCGTCTATCCGCTCGACCCGGCCTCAGGCCCCGTCGGCGCGGTCTGCGGCGTGAACCAGCCGCCCACGCCGGTCGTCTCCTTCGGCATCGCCTACGCCGGCTCGAACCCGCACGGGCCGAACGAGAACATCCGCGTCGCCGATTTCATCCAGGGCATCAAGTACTTTGGGCGCGTCATCCACCGCCTCGCGCAGATCAGCCGCGAGGACGTTAAGGAGCGCAAGACGATTGAAGCGTTCGTGCCGCTGACCAGATGACGGGCTGCTATTATTTCAGTTGATTGTAAGGCAGACGAGGATTTACCACAGAGGCACAGAGGGCACAGAAATAGCACAGAGGCTTGCATGCCAGCCGGTCTCCGTGCCCCCTCCGTGCCCTCTGTGCCTCTGTGGTGAACTCCAACTCGCCACAGACTCAACCGAAGATTGATCTGACACCGCATGGCCAAAACGTCAACGAGCACAAAAAGCGTGGCGCAGGAGATCGAATCCCTGCGCGCCGAACTGCGCCACCACGAGGAGCTTTACTACGTTTACGACAACCCGGAAATCTCCGACGCCGACTACGACGCGCTCATGGCGCGACTGCAAGCACTCGAAGCCGAGCACCCCGAACTCGTCACGCCCGACAGCCCGACGCAGCGCGTGGGCGGGCGGCCCGCCGAGCGGTTCGAGCAGTACGTCCACCGCCGCCCGATGCTCTCGCTCGACAACAGCTACAACATCGAAGACCTGCGCGCCTTCGACGAGCGCTGCCGCAAGCTCGCCGACGGGCGCGCGTTCGAGTACGTTGCCGAGTTGAAGATCGACGGGCTGTCCATCTCTTTGCACTACCAGGATGGCATGCTCGTGCGCGGCGTGACGCGCGGCGACGGGCGCATCGGCGAAGACGTGACGCAGAACGCGCGCACCATCCGCACCGTTCCGCTCCGGCTGAAGGAAGCGCACAAGGAGAATGAGATCGAAGTGCGCGGCGAGGCTTATCTCGCGCGCAAAGTCTTCGAGCGCATCAACGCCGAGCGCGAGGAGGCGGACGAGCCGCGCTTCGCCAACCCGCGCAATGCCGCCGCCGGCACGATCCGCCAACTCGATCCCAAGATCGTCGCCGCCCGCCGCCTTGACCTCTTCGCCTACGACGTGCTGGCCGGCGAGCGCAAGGCGTTCGACACCCACTGGCACGCGCTCGATTGGTTAGAGCACGCCGGTTTCCGCGTCGGCCCGCGTGCTTTGTGCGCGACGATTGACGAAGTGATCGCGTTCTGCAACGAGTGGGAAGGGAAGCGCGACGAGCTGGAATACGAGATAGACGGCGTGGTCGTGAAAGTTAATTCGGCCGCGCTGCAAGACGAGTTCGGCGCGACGACGAAATCGCCGCGCTGGGCCATCGCGTATAAATACCCGGCGCGGCAGGCGACGACGCAGATCAAAGAGATCATCGTGCAGGTCGGGCGCACGGGCGCGCTCACGCCGGTCGCCATCCTCGAACCCGTCCAACTCGCGGGCACGACCGTCGCGCGCGCGACGCTGCACAACGAGGACGAGATCAAGCGGCTCGGCGTGCGCATCGGCGACTACGTCCTGATCGAGAAGAGCGGCGAGATCATCCCGAAGGTCTTGAAGGTTGTCGAGGCGCGGCGCACGGGCGCGGAGAAGCGTTTCCGCATGCCGAAGACGTGCCCCGTGTGCGGCGGCGTCATCTCGCGCCCCGAAGGCGAGGTCGTCGCGCGCTGCGTCGCGGCGGACTGCGCGGCGCAGTTGAAGGCGCGGCTGCTCCACTTCGCGTCGCGCCGCGCGATGCGGATCGAGGGTTTGGGCGACGCGCTGGCCGAACAGTTCGTGCAGACGAAGCTCGTCCGGGACGTGGCCGATCTCTACGCGCTCACGCTCGAACAGGTGGCGGGGCTTGAGCGCATGGCGGAGAAGTCCGCGTCGAACCTGCTCGCGCAGATCGCGGCGAGCAGGGAACGCGATCTGCCGCAACTCGTTTTCGGTCTCGGCATACGCCACGTCGGCGAGCGCACGGCCGCGATCCTCGCGCGCAGCTTCCGCTCGCTCGAACGGCTCGGCGCGGCGACGATAGAAGAACTGGACGAGATTCCTGAGATCGGGCTGACGGTCGCCGAGAGCGTGCACGACTGGTTCGCCGACGAGGGCAACCGCGCGCTGTGCGAGCGACTGCGCGCGGCGGGCGTGCGCACGGAGCTTGTGGCGGGCGGCGCGGCGGCGGTCGCCGACGAGTCCTTCGCCGGCAAGCAGTTCGTGTTGACCGGCCGGCTTGAGACATTGACGCGCGACGAAGCGCGTGCACTGATTGAAGCGCGCGGCGGGCGCGTCACCTCAAGCGTCAGCAAGAAGACCGACTACGTCGTCGCGGGCGAAGAGGCCGGCTCGAAGCTCGACAAGGCGCGCGAGCTTGGGCTGAAGGTGCTTGACGAAAAAGAGTTCAAAGAGTTGTTGACGTGATCGTGACGGTAGGAAGGCTTTCACTCCGTGCGACGGTACTCACCCTGTAGGTTAAGAGATGAACCACGAAAGCACACGAAATAACACGAAGAAAAACAAGCAGGATGATTTGTGCTGCTTCGTGTGGTTTCGTGATTCGTCTCTTCTTTGTCAAAAGATTTGCCGATGAGACCGCGCGTGAAAATCTGCTGCATGGCGAGCGTCGCGGAGATGCGGCTGGCGGTGCGCTACGGCGCGGTGGCGGTCGGGCTGGTCTCCGCGATGCCGTCGGGGCCGGGCGTGATCGCGGACGAGTTGATCCGAGAGATCGCCGCCGCCGTGCCGCCGGGCGTCGCGTCGTTTCTGCTGACGTGCAAGACCGACGCCGCGGAGATCATCGCGCAGCAACGCGCCGCGCGCGCCAACACGCTGCAACTGTGTGATCGCCTGGAGCGCGGGACGCACCGCGACCTGCGCGCGGCGTTGCCGGGCGTCGCGCTGGTGCAGGTCATACACGTGCGGTCGGAGGCGTCGGTGGACGAGGCTCTGCGGGTCGCGCCCGAAGTGGACGCGCTGCTGCTCGACTCCGGCAATCAGGAGTTAGCGGTCAAGGAACTCGGCGGCACGGGGCGCACGCACGACTGGCGTCTGAGCCGGCGCATCGTCGAGCGGGCGGGCAAGCCGGTCTTTCTCGCGGGCGGGTTGAAGGCCGAGAACGTGCGCGCGGCCATCGAAACGGTAGGCCCTTACGGTCTCGACGTGTGCACGGGCGTGCGCACGGACGGGCGGCTCGATGAGCGCAAGCTCGCCGCCCTCTGCGCGCAGATTTACTGACTGATAAACCAGAATGGAGAGATGATGAGTCAAGCGAAACAGAGCGATAAACTCGAACTGATCTACACGATCTTTTGCGACGACGTGCGGCTGGAAGTAGGCAACAAGCTGTCGCTGATGGGCGTGTTCCAGAACATCATGGTGCAGCAGCTACCCGTCTCGCTGATCAAGTTCGCGGTGGTGAACCACTGGCAGGGCGAGGGGCAGCACCTGTCGGAGGTGCGTGTGCTGTCGCCCGACCGGCGGCAGCCCGTCGTCGTCTCGCAGCCCACGCAGTTCGAGGTCGCGCCCGGTGGCTTCGCCGACAACATCAGCTTCTTCGTCAACGTCACCTTCACCGAGCCGGGCCGCTACTGGGTGCAGACGCTCGTGGACTCGACGCTCTTCGATGAACAGCCGCTCATCGTGCTCGACGAACGCAACGCCCAGGGGCCGGAGACGGCTTCGGAGGCGGTGAATTAAAAAGCGGGAGCAAAGCGAAAGAGGTAAGGGGCTGAATGCTCCTTACCTCTTGCTGCATGCGGATGAGAGGAATCGAACCTCCACGATGTCACCATCACAGGCTTCTGAGACCTGCGCGTCTACCAGTTCCGCCACATCCGCATGAACTGTGGGAAAACAATATAAGGACGCGCGCGCGACAGTGTCAAGCGGACAGAAAACAGTAAGCAGTGAGCAGCCGGTTAAGAGCATTTGTCTTACCGGCTGCTCACTGCTTACTGCTCACTGCTCACTTTACCTTACGGCCGGCCGAAGATGCCGCCGAGGATGCTGCCGCTGCGGCTGCGCGGATAGTTGCCGTAGCCGCCGTAGCGCCTGAACCCTTCGTCGTAGCCCCGCACGAAGCCTTCGCGGTAGGCCTGTTTGTAGCTCTCCTTGTTGCCGTAGGAAGAGTCGTAGCCGTAGGTGGCGTTCCTGTAGTAGTGCGAACGCTGCGGGTCGTAGCTCTGCCCGCGCTGGCCGTCGCTCGCGCCGGTGTTCAGCCCGTCCTGATAACCCCGGTTCGCGGCGATCTGGTAAATGTTGTTGTTGTAGCCGCCGTTGCGCCCATAGCTGCCGTTGCGGCCGTAGCGACCGTTACGATTGTTGCGATAGTAGTCGTCGTCATCGTAATCGCGGTCGCGCCGGTCGCTGCGGCTGCGCGGGCCGCGGCCGTCCCAGCGCCCGTCGCGCGCGTCGTGGCCGTTGACGAACACGTCGTCTTTGTTGCGCCCGTGCCCGCGTCCGCGCCCCTGCGCCAACCCGACGAGCGGCAGCGCCAGCACCAGGGCGAACACGAAGACCGCCAGTCGAGCGAATGAATACTTACCTGTCATCTCTTCCTCCTCATGCCGGCGAGGACTGTCAACGGATGAGTTGCCCGCGCCGATTCCACCATTGTTAGGACAAAGAAACTTGTCTGCCAGCAACAGCTACAACCACCATGCCGCGCAAACGCGCACCGTTAAGTTGTTGAAACGAGATACGAGGCGAGCCGCCCGGTAGACAGGCGTACACGATACAGGCACGTGGGCGCACGGTATCGTGCGACCGGCGGACGGCGTGCCCCACGTCGGCGGTTGGCGTGCCGTTCACTGCGTTCGGCAACCCGGTTGCGACCGCGCGCAGCCGCTTGTTATATTTGCGCCGTTCGCAGCCCACATAAAACCCAGATGCCGGAAGCCGCGCAGACCACCGAGACACTCCGCGGGCGCGTCACGTCCGTGCTGCGGCGGATCGAGCAGAGCGCACGCGGCGCGGGGCGCGCGCCCGCCGAGGTCAAACTGATCGCCGTCACCAAGACGCACCCGGCCGCCGTCGTGCGCGAAGCCCTGGGCGCGGGTCTGACCGACTTCGGCGAAAACCGCGTGCAGGAGGCCGAAGGGAAGATCGCCCAACTCGCGGGCGGCGGCGCGCGCTGGCATCTGATCGGCCACCTGCAAGCGAACAAGGCGCGGCGCGCGGTCAAACTGTTCGACGTGATCCACTCGGTTGATGCGGCCGCGCTCGTCGCGCGCCTCGAACGACTGTGCGCGGAAGAGGGGCGGCGTGAACTGCCCGTGCTTGCGCAGGTTGATCTGGCGGGCGAGGCGACCAAGTCGGGCGCGAGCGTGGCGGAGTTGCCGCAACTCGTCGCCGAGTGTCAGAACTGCGAGCGTGTGCGCCTCGTAGGATTAATGACGCTGCCGCCTTTCTTCGAGGACGCGGAGCAGGTGCGCCCTTACTTCCGTCGGCTGCGCGAGTTGCGCGACGAATGGCAGGCGCGCGGCGCGTTCGGCGAGCGTCGGGGCGAGCTTTCGATGGGCATGACGCACGATTTCGAGGTGGCAGTCGCCGAGGGCGCAACGATGGTGCGCGTGGGCACGGCGCTCTTCGGCGCGCGCGGTTAAGGGGCGGGGCAGGCGGTAATTTATGGACAACGTCACGCTGATTCTTGCGCAGTTGAACTACTTCGTGGACGCCGCCATCGTGGCGGTGATCGTCCTCATCATCGTCTTGATGCTCGTGCGGCTGGCGCTGAACTACGCGGACTTGAACCCGTTCAGCCGCCCCGTCCTCCTTGTGCGCGGCTGGACTGATCCGTATCTCAACCGCGTGCGGCGCGGGCTGATGGGCTTCGGCTTCAGCCCCAACGTCGCGCCGCTCGTCGTCATCCTCATCGCCATCCTCTTCGGCTGGATCGCCGTGCAACTTTCGGACAGCCTGTTCTCGACCGTCATCAACGCGATCCTGGCGGCGCGCGCGGGCCGCCCCGTCGCGCTCGTCGGCATACTGCTCTTCGGCGCGCTCAGCATCTACCTGCTCATGATCTTCACGCGCATCATCCTGTCTTGGGGGCAGGTGGGCTACGGCAACCGGCTCATGCGCTTTCTGATCAACGCGACCGAGCCGCTCTTGGGGCCGCTGCGGCGCATCATCCCGCCGCTTGGCGGCTTCGACATCTCGGCCATCGTCGCCTTCCTTCTCATCCGCCTGTTCCAGGCCGCCATCCAGGGCACGCTCATGCGCTTCTGACGCGCGCTGAAGAATCTGTCTATCCATGCTGCGCTACACGGAGACCGACGGCGCGCTCCACTTCACAGTGCGCGTCGTGCCGCGCGCCGCGCGGAGCGAAATCGTGGGCGAGCACGACGGCGCGCTGCGCGTGCGCGTGGCCGCGCCGCCCGTCGAGGGCGCGGCCAACGAGGAGTTGCGGCGCACACTCGCTCGTGCCTTCGGTGTGCCGACGCGTAACGTCGAGATAGTTAGCGGGCAGAGCAGCAAGACGAAGCGCGTGCGCGTCGGCGGGGCAGATGGCGGTCGGCTCTCGGAGTTGCTTGAGGGTGGCGAGGGATGAAAGGGAATTTAACCGCAAAGGGCGCGAAGAGGGCCGCGAAGAGCGCAAAGGAAATCTCTGCGGCCCTCTGCGGCCCTCTTCGCGCCCTTTGCGGTTAAATCCCTCTCCGCGCCGGCCGCCCACTGTTGCGGCACACAAAAATCGCGTGCTATAGTCCGGCGCGCCGCCGAAGGTTCAAATCTTTCATCCAAGGAACTCAACCGACAATGTCCGGACATTCCAAGTGGCATACCATCAAACACAAAAAAGGCGCGCTCGACGCCAAGCGCGGCAAGCTGTTCACAAAGCTGATTAAAGAGATCACGGTCGCGGCGCGCACCGGCGGCGGCGACCCGGACGCCAACGCCCGCCTGCGCAAGGCCATCGCCGACGCCAAAGCCGGCAACATGCCCAACGACACGATCAACCGCGCCGTCCGCCGCGGCACGGGCGAAGAGGAGGGCGTCAACTACGAAGAGGTGACTTACGAAGGCTACGGCCCGGCGGGCGTCGCCGTCATGGTTGACGCCGTGACGGACAACCGCAACCGCACGGTCGCGGAGATACGCCACGTCTTCGGCAAGAACGGCGGCAACCTCGGCGAGTCCGGCTCCGTCCGCTTCATGTTCGAGAAGCGCGGCTACATCGTCGTGGACAAGGCGGCCAAGTCCGAAGACGAGCTACTCGAACTCGTGCTCGAAGCCGGCGCGGACGACCTGCGCGACGACCAGGACAACTTTGAAATCCTCACCGCCCCGGAGAACTTCATGACCGTGCTCGACGCCGTCAAGAAGTCCGGCATCGAGCCGCAGGTCGCCGAGGTCGAGATGATCCCCAGCACCTACGTCAAGCTCACGGGCAACGACGCCCGCCAGATGCTCAAACTCATGGAAGCCCTCGAAGACCACGACGACGTGCAGAAAGTCTCCGCCAACTTCGACATAGACGAAGCCGAAATGGCTGGCGCGTAGCGAGGATGAACCTCTTGCATTAATGCTTGCAGGCCCATAGCTTCTCATCGCATGCCGGCAACTAGTAATCCTCAGCTAGTTGTCAACTTTTCCGCTATCAATTCAAGCTCGTTATAATCAACGTGCGAGCGGGCAGGCGCGAGTCAGTGGTACTTAACTCATAATAATTGCGAGGTTAATCTGTGCATCTTCAGCAGACAAAACGAAACAGCCTCAAGACGGGAGGGCCACAGTATTATTTTCACGACCTCACCGGCCCCATTAAAACCTATCTGCGGAAGGAAGGTGCGGTTACGGTCGCGCTGGTTACTCCCTACGGCGCGACGAAATCTGACTATTTTGCCTTGAGCAAAGATCATAAATTCGATGCGAACAGAAAAGTCGTGGACGGCAAGGTCGGACACGATAGAATTCAGCAGGGGCACGCGGGCGAGAGTATCGGCGAATCAATTAGGAATTGGTATAACCTGGCAAACAGCGACTTCGAGCGGATCGATGTGGACATAGAAGTCATTGAAGATATTTTCTATCTTACGCCTCTTAGATATAAATTCGCTGGTTCGGCCAGGGAGTATGACATCGCACGGATTGAAAGACCGCTCACCTTCATGAAGGACTACCAGAGTCCTTTCTGGAAAAGGCAACTGGCACATCTGGAAAGTACAATAGTTGTTTGGGCGCTGGCTGAAATATGTAGAGTAGTAAAGGATCATAAGAGCAGGGTAGCACACATTCAGGAAACCGATATTTTGCGAGCCGCCGGCCCACTAAAGCACTTGGGTATGGCGCTGGGGGCATACGTCGGCAAGGGCTATGATTGTTTCACCGAATTCACCTTCTTGGACTATCCTACTTACTCAGTGCCGGTAGAGATTAAGCGCCACAGCAGGGGGTTCACTTACCAGCAGAAAAAATACGGGAAGGACGAGCTTTCCCGTGCCGTCATACTTTGTGCCGTGCATGATCTGAAGAACGTCCCGCGGAATATAGATGTGGTTGAACTTGACGCGCTCTGCGAGCATTTAGCACATGTATGAGTGATCGCGCGGACATAATACCTATCGAGACGCCCATCCCGGCGGATCGACAAGGCGCGAAGCGACACTACGGCGTGCACCCGTATTTCACGCGCCGCCCTTATAACGTCGTCGGCGATTACATCCGGCGTTATTCGCAAGAGCGCGATCGGGTGTTAGACCCATTCGGCGGTTCGGGCGTGACTGCTATCGAGGCGTTTCTGGAAAACAGGATCGGGATGCAGAATGATATAAACCCGCTCGCTAATTTCATCGCGCAAGGGATCGCCGATTTAACAAACGGTAAGCTGCAAGATTACGCGGATGCGCTGCACGATATACAGGAAAGATACCAGCCTCAAATCGGCGAGGTTGGCAACGCTGACGAGCACGCGTTACGGGAACTAAAACGAAAGCTCGCGCTGCCGGAAGATATTGACCTGCCGAAAAACTCTGACGTGGGGAAGTACCATGAGCTATTCTCCCTGCGGCAACTAATCTCGCTTGCCTTGCTGAAGGAGGCAGTAGACTCAATTACTAATGAAGATGCTAGGAAGGGGATGCTCTTAGCGTGGTCGGCAACGCTGAGCAAACTGAATAAAACCTTTTTGTCAGCCGAGGGCCGGGCTGAATCGCGCGGCGGCTCAAGCATATTCAGCATCTACCGGTACAAGGTGGCTCGTACGCCTGTCGAACTCCCGCCTTGGGAGACGTTCTATGAACGCGCTACGAATATCCTCAAAGCTAAGGCGGAAATTGACCAAGCGGTAAACCTGAAAAGAAACACTGGCGGGTGGTGCGGCAAGTTTGAGGTCTATGCCCAAGATATCGAAGAACTAGGCGACAGGTTTCCTGGGGCGATTGATTATATTTTCACCGACCCGCCTTACGGAGGGCACATTTCGTACTTAGATTTATCTACCTTGTGGACTGCGTGGCTAGGGTTATCGCCTGATCCCAAAATTAGAGAAAAGGAGTTGATAGTCGGCGGGGGGTTGAATTTAAGCGAGAACTTATATGTGGAAAGGCTGGGTAAAAGCGTCCGCGCCTGCATCAGAATGTTAAAGCCGGGGCGATGGTTCTCCATCGTGTTTCAACACTGGAACATTTCCTACTTTGAGGCTATCCTCTCCTCCGCCACAGACTCCGGCGCGGAGTTAAGGGCGGCCGTCTCACAAGTTGGCGATCCCATCTGGTCAATGCACAAAAAAAAGAATAGCTCAGTCTTGGCCGGAGAGTTGATCTTAACTTTTCATAAGACCAACGAGCGTCGAAAACTTAAAAGAGATGGAATATTCGACGTGGCAAACGTTTTAAGAGAAGTGTTAGAAAATACGCCCGGTGAAAAAATCTATGGTGAATATCTATTCAATAAGGTTGTGATTGAAGCCTGGGAAAGATCGGCAATTCATAAGCTCAACATATCCCGCAATGACTTTATTGGTCTCATTGAGCAGTTTGGCTGGCATTATGACGAGAAGAATCACTATTGGGTAAAGCAGAAGCCAGAACTGTTATTCAATATGTCGGGCTAACCTGGATAATATTCTCGATACGTGCGTGTACTAGGAATTGATCCGGGCAGCGAGACGACGGGCTGGGGCGTCGTCGAGGGGGACGCGCGGCGGTACGCGCTGGTGAATTACGGCGTGGTGCGGGCGGCGGCGCGGGAGCGGTTCGCGGCGCGGCTGGCGTTAGTCAGCGCGGGCGTCGAGGAGGCGCTTCGGAAGTTTCGCCCGGACGTGTGCGCGGTCGAGGAGGCGTTCTACGCCGTTAACGTGAAGACGGCGCTGAAACTCGGCCAGGTGCGCGGCGTCATACTGCTCGCGGCCGAGCGCGCGGGCGTGGAGATTGCGGAGTACGCGCCGCGGCTGGTGAAGCGGACGGTGGTGGGCTACGGCGCGGCCGAGAAGCATCAAGTGCAGGAGATGGTGCGCGTGCTGCTCCGGCTCAGGGAGACGCCGCAGCCGCACGACGCGGCGGACGCGCTCGCCCTCGCCCTCTGTCACCTGCACCACGCCGGGCTGGCCGCGCGCGTACAGACCGCGCCGCCCGCGCGCCGGAAACTCGACGCGCTGCTCGCCGCGAACCCGCGCCGCCGCGCGCCGCGTTGACCAAAGTTTTTGCTCTATCAACCTCACACCTGCGAAGGAGGTCTCACACTCATGCTCGCTCACGTCTCAACCTGTCGAACTTTCAAGCTGACACTCACACTGCTCGCGTGCGTCTGCGCGGCGGCCGTGCCCGTTGCGGCGAACAAGCGGCGCGCACCAGCGGGCGGGCAGCGCGCCGTGGTGGTGGACGAGCGGCTCGCGGCCCTCAGGGCCGAGCCGTCTCTGACCGGGGCGCTCGTGCAGCGATTGGGGCGCGGGCGCGCGGTCGCCATCGTCGGCGCGCGGCGCACGGGCGACGGCGTGAACTTCTACCGCGTCGCCGTCACGCGCCGCACGCGCGGCTGGCTGCAAGCCGACAGCGTCGTCGCCCCGTTGCGCGCGCACGAAGACGAGCGCCTGCTGCGTCTGATCCAAACGTCGGACGATTTCGACCGCGTGGCCCGCGCGCGCATCTTCCTCGACGAGTTCCCGCGCTCGCCGCTGCGCCCCGCCGTCCTGCTGCTCTACGGCGCGGAGGCCGAAGAGGCGGCGGCGAAGCTCTCGCGCGACGCCGAACGACGTTTGAAGGAGGATAAGCTGCCGGACGGCGGCGCGGCGCTGCACAGCTACTACCTCAATTACAACGGTCTCGACCGCTTTAACCGAATCGGCGTCCGCTTCGTGTTTGACCAGAGCACAAAGAAGTTCCACTACGACGGCGAGAGTTGGCGCGAAATCCTGCGCCGCCACCCGCGCAGCCCCGAAGCGGCGGAGGCGCGGCGGCGAGTCGAGGCGCTTAGCGCCGACGGGAATCGGTGATACTCTGGCTCAAAGAGAACTGAACGTCGAGTAGTGTCCTAAATTCAGATTAACTCTGTGCCGCCTCCGTGTCCTCTGTGCCTCTGTGGTGGATTATGCTGCGGGGGTATTCACCACAGAGACACAGAGAACACTGAGGGGGCACAGAGCATTTGCCAAATTAGGACACTACCGAACGTCGTAACGAATCGCGGACAAGAAAGAACTGAACCACGAAATCACACGAAGCGACACGAAGCAAAAGACACGAAAGTTCGTGCTGCTTGTTTCGTGTAGTTTCGTGTGATTTCGTGGTTATTGTTTTGCGGGAGGATAGAAGGGAGAGTAAACTTCAGCCGCCCTGCGAGTGAGTAGCGAGGGCTTACTCGACGGGCGGGCGGCTGCTCAAACCCCCTAAGGTTTGCAGCCGCCCTTTTATCCTACCCACAGCCTTCCTTCCGTCCGCATTCGTACACAGATCATAGGTGCGCGACGGCGTAGAGGGAAGATAGGCGGCGGATCAACTCGGCTTCTTTCATGTAGTGCGGGTTTGCGATGGCCCGGTTGGGCCGCGCCCAGGTGGAATCCTTTGGCGTAAATAACGAGAAGCAGTCAATCATCCGTTTAGTACCCCAGTTGACCGTCTCCTGGCTGATGCACTGCAAGCCGGCCTGCTCACAATATTGCTCGAACGTCCGGGCGGTCATGCTGAAGGCACGCCAGTGGGTCTGATCTAAGAGACCTCGATTGATCAGGGGCGTCCGCAGTCGGTCGGGTATCCGCTGGCTGGCGGAGAAGGTCTGCTGGTACGCGCCCAGGTTCGAGTGGTGTATAAACCCCACCCCGTTCGGCTTCAGCTTATCCGCAAGCTGGCTCAGATAAGCCTGTAAGACATCTGCCTCCGCATGCACGAGGGCGTCGAAGCTGAAGACAAAATCAACTGACTTGTCGGGAATCATCGCCAGAGACTTGCCGTCGTTGACATGGTAGGTGATGTGCGCGTCGGCACTGAACCTCTGCCGGCAGGCATTGATGCAGGTCTCGGCTAAATCAACAATCGTTAAGTGCGCGCAATATTTCCGCAGGTAGTGTGTCCAGCGCCCGAAGCCCGGCGCGAGTTCGAGGATGGTGTCGGTCGGGAGGAAGGCGTGGACGCGCGGGAAGATGGAGCCGAACCACTGCGCCTCCGAGCCGCCCCAAGTGCTCGACCACTCCTCCCCCTGATCCACCCAATCGTAACCTTTGTTCCACGATTCCAGATTCCGTTCAACTGTCGGCATAAAACCTCCGCCGTGGGATCAATTAGCTACTGCCGGAATATTTAAGAGACGGGGCCGCGGGCAGCAGGAACTTACACCGGGGCGCGCAACGTTGACAAGCATTCGGCTCGCCCAGACCGTTCGCGCCGGGCACGTGCTGTGCGGATCAGGCTGAGGCTTCGGCGGACGGGGCTTTATTCGGGAGCGTCCTGCGGCAGTGCGGCTTGCTCGCAGTGCTTACAGAGCGGTACGCCACTCGGCCGCTCCGCCATGATCTGTGGCGTCGCCCGTCCGGCCCACAGGCTGATCAGGTCTAACCTGTCGGCCTGGATGCCGCAGGGCGCTTTCCCGTCCCGCGCGTCTTCAAGAATGTGGCAGACAGCTTTCCCGCGTTTGATGAAATACACGGTCTTTCATCCTCCGCACCGTTTTTTTACACCACCAACTTTCTGACATGAGGGGCAGGCAAGGCCGATACCGCAACCCCGGCCTTAATTGTTGAGAACGTGCTGAAAAATTGTGGAGCGGCGGCTGTGAGCTACATCACAGCCACAGCCCGGCACGGATGTGATTGATCGCCGCGTAAGCTGAAAGTGAATCTACAACCACGCAACGCACCGCTGGGAGCGCGGGCGTCCCGCCCGCCAAGCGTGCTTCAGCACGCTAAAAGGTTTCGTAATCTTTCAAGCTTGAACTTAAGCGCGTCATTTGTTCGCGCTCCCGCGCTCAAGGCGGGCAAGGCGGGCGCGCGCGCCCGCGCTCCCAGCATAAGCACGCCTGCTGTCAATCGTGGCGGCGGTGGTGTACACTTGCGCCCACTCTCCTCCCAACAGTGTCCGACGTGCAAGCGAGCAAGGGGAAAGCCGCCGTGAATCAATCGCCATTTCTACTCGCCGTCGGGGTCGTCCTGATCGCCGCCGGCATACTAAGCGCGTTCCAGGTCTCCGGCGTCTGGGTGCTGCTCCTGCTCGTCGCGTTCGGCGGCGGCGGTCTGTTCTTCGTCGTGTGGGGCGGCAGCCGTCAGTCGTAGCGGCGCAGGTGAAAGTGCGGCCGCCGCACGTCGTAAATCTCTATTGCTAAAATCGCGCGCGGCAAATTATCATGGGGCCGCCGCGCCGCACAGAGAAGATTGAGCGCACGGGCTGCTTGCTCCTTGGTTGCTGATTCCTCTTGTCCCTTAGTCTGTCCGCTGACAATGCTGCACACTTCGCGTCGGCCCCTCCGGCGCGAGGTCTGCCGCGCTGACGACCCACTGCCGGGAGGTTTCTGACGAACTGCCATGAGTGCCGAACTTGAACAAGCTCCCCCGACCGAGGCGACCGCCGAGGGCAAGTACGTCTACTGCATCATCGAGACGGCTGAGCCGCGCTCGTTCGGCCCCATGGGCATCGGCGGGCGCGGCGACGATGTCTACACCGTCCACCACAAAGGTCTCGCCGCGGTCGTCTCCAACACGCCGCTCGTCGTCTACGACCCGACGCGCGAGAACGTCTTCGCGCACGAGCAGGTGAACGAGACCGTGATGCGCGAGTTCACCGTGCTGCCGATGGCCTTCGGCGCGCTGTTCCGCACCGAAGAGGACATCATCGAGCTGATCCGCGGCACTTACGACGCCCTGCGCGACGTGCTGGCGAAGATGGAGGGCAAGGTCGAATTCGGCCTCAAGGTCAACTGGGACCGCGACCGCGTCATCGCCGAGCTAGAACAGCAGAACGAGGAGATACGCCAGCTCAAGGAGCAGATCACCTCGCGCACGACCGGCTCGACCTACTTCGCGCGCATGCAGTTGGGCCGCCTCGTCGAGACGGCGCTCTCCGATCAGGCGGACGCCTACATCCGCGAGGTCTATTCCGCCCTGCGCGATACGGCTGTGGCCTCGCGCGCCAACAAGCCCATCGGCGATAGGATGATCATGAACGCGGCGTTCCTCATCGAGCGCGACCGCGAGCAGGAGTTCGACAGCAAGGTGAACGAACTGGCCGCCAAGTACGAGGGCAAGTGCGCGTTCAAGTACACGGGGCCGTGGCCGCCTTACAACTTCGTCCACATCCGCCTCAAGCTCGAACGCGGCGAAGGCACGGCATAACAAGATTTCGGATTTCGGATTTCGGATTGCGGATTGCGGATTAGAGTCCCAGGCCGGAATCTATGAGTTGCAATTTCAAATCGGTTTCTTCAATCCGCAATTGATATGTTCCTGATTGACGATCTACTGCTCGCGCCGGTCAATGGCTTCCGGTTCATCCTCGGCCAGATTCAGAAGATGGCCGATCAGGAGTTGAACGACGACACGGTCATCAAGGAGCAACTGCTTGAGCTGCAAATGCGGCTTGAGCTGGACGAGATTTCCGACGAGGACTTCCGCGCGCAGGAGGCGGAGTTGTTCGCGCGGCTGCGCGCCATCAGGCAGCGGCAGTTGGACTTGATGCAGCAGGTGCACACGGCCGAGTCTTCATCCATCGTCATCGAGGCGGGCGGCGACGACGAGGCGGGCGGATTCTGGGAGCCGGGCGGGCGGGAATGAAGCGCGCGGCGCAAGGCGGGCGCGGGGCCAGGCGCGGCGCACACAAGTCCACGCGCGAAGCTGACAACGCGCTCGGCCCGGCCCGTTATCTCTTCTTCGGCGGCAAAGGCGGCGTCGGCAAGACGACCAGCGCCTCTGCCGCCGCGCTGTTTCTGCTTGACAACGCGACCGGCGACGAGCAAATCCTACTCTTCTCCACCGACCCGGCCCATTCGCTCTCTGACAGTCTGGACGTTGAGATCGGCGACCGCCTCGTCGAAGTCGCGCGGCGCGGCAAAGCGCGGCTCGTCGCCTACGAGATGGACGCGGGCGCGGCGCTCGCAGAGTTTAAGACCAAGCACCGCGCAGTCCTCGCCGAGATCGCCGAGCGCGGGACGCTGCTGGACGAGAGCGACATCAGCGCGCTGCTCGATCTCTCGCTGCCCGGCATGGACGAGGTGATGGCGCTCTTCGAGTTGAGCGAGCTTGATCGCGCGGGCGAGTTCGCGCGCGTCGTCGTGGACACCGCGCCGTCGGGGCACACCGCGCGCCTGCTGCACCTGCCCGACACCTTCGCGCACATGGTCGCGGCGCTCGACCGCATGGCAGACAAACACCGCTACATCGTCGCGCAGTTCGCCCGCCGCGCGCGCGCGCCGCTCGACGAAGTAGACCTCTTCCTGCGCGATCTCACTGAACGCGTCGCACGCGTCCGCGCGCTGCTCTACGACCCGGCCCGCACCAGCTTCACGCTCGTCACGATCCCCGAAGCGATGGCCGTCGAAGAGACCGCGCGCTATCTCGGCGTGCTCAACGAAGCGGGCGTACCCGTCACCGATCTGATCGTCAACCGCGTCGAGCACGCGCACGCCGGCTGCCCCTACTGCCGCGCGCGCGCCGGCAGCCAGCGGCAATGGCTGAAGAAGATCGACGGCGAGTTTGCCGCGCTGCGCCAGCGGCGCGTCCCGCTGCTCGCCGGGGAGGTGCGCGGTCTCGCCGCGCTCCGCCGCTTCGCCGCGCTCGTCTGGGCGGACGAAGCGAAGCCCGAAAGCGCCGACGGCAAAGCCGCGCTCACATCGGCCGCCGCTTCGGCCGCCGCTCGTGCCGCCGCACCCCCTGCCGCGCCGACGACTGGCGGCGGCTTCGACCTTGCGTCGCGCCGTCTGCTCATCTTCGGCGGCAAGGGCGGCGTGGGCAAGACGACCACGGCGGCGGCAGCGGCGCTTGCGCTGGCTGACGGCGACGCCGCGGCGCGCGTGCTCGTCTTCTCCACCGACCCGGCGCACTCGCTCTCTGACAGCTTCAACGAAGAGATCGGCGAACTGAAGCGCGGCGTCGGTGACTTGGCGAATCTCGACGCGATGGAGATTGATCCGGGCGCACGCTTCGAGGAGTTGAAGGCGCGCTACCGGGCTTGGACGGACGAGTTGTTCGACACGCTGACGGGCGGCTCGCGCTGGGAGGTGCAGTTCGACCGCGAGGCGATGCGCGAGCTGGTCGCGCTCGCGCCGCCCGGCATAGACGAGATCGCGGCGCTCTCGGCGATCAGCGATCTCATAGACGAGGCGCGCTACACCACCATCGTGCTCGACACCGCGCCCACGGGCCACCTCATACGCTTCCTCGAACTGCCCGACGTGGCGCTCGCGTGGGTGCGCACGTTCATCAAGCTGCTCTTGAAGTATAAGAACGTGGTGCGCGCGAGCGGCGTCGCCGAGGAATTGATCGCGCTGTCGAAGAGCATCAAGCGCGTGATCGCCCTGCTGACCGAGGCGGCGGCGTGCGAGTTCGTCGCCGTCGCCATCCCGGAGCGCATGAGCCTGGCGGAGACGCGCAAGTTGACAGCCACGCTCGAACGGCTCAGAGTGCCGGTGCGCCGCATACTCGTCAACATGCTCGTGCCGGCGGACGCCGCCTGCGCCTTCTGCCGCGCGCGTCGCCGCGAGCAGGCGGGCGTGCTCGCCGAGTTCGCGCACGGCTTCGGCTGTGCGCTCTACGTCGCCCCGCAGCAGCCGCACGAGATTCGCGGGCGCGAGCGTTTGCGCGCACACTTCGCCGCGTGGCGACAGTTGACCGGCGCGGCGGAGAAAAGATCGCGCGCCACGAAACGCGCGCAAAAGAGCGGATGAACGAGCACGGCATTTATGTCTATTGCGTCGGCGCGCGCGCGGAGCTTGAGCCGCTGTGCGCTGCGCCGCTGCCCGCCGCCATCGAGGCGGCCACGCCGCTCGAACTGATCGCGGCGGGCGAACTCTGCGCGGTCACGAGCGCCGTGCCGCTCGCGGATTACGGCGAAGAGGCGTTGCCGGCGCGGCTCGCGGACGCGACGTGGACGGCGGTGCGCGCCATGCGGCACGAGCGCGTGGTCGAGCACTTCGCGCGGGCGGCGAGCGTCGTGCCGCTGCGCTTCGGCACGATCTACCTGGCGCGCGCGGGCGTCGAGCGCATGCTTATGGAGCGCGGCGCGGAATTGAGCGCGGCGGTCGAGCGCCTGCGCGGGCGCGAAGAGTGGGGCGTGAACGTCTATTGCAACCGCGCGCAGTTGTCGGCGCAGATCGTCACGCTCAGCCCGCGCCTCCGCGAGCTAAGCGCACAGGCCCGAGCGGCGACGCCGGGGCAGGCTTACCTGCTGCAAAAAAAGATCGAGTCGTTGCGCGCGGACGAGGCGCGCGCCCAGTCGCGGCGCACGGCGGACGTGGTGGCGGACGCGTTGGCAGAGGTGAGCGCGGGCGTGGCGCGGCTGCGCGTGTTGCAGGACGAGGCGTCGGAGCACGGCGACGCGGTGGCGAAGTTCGCGTTCCTGGTCGAGCGCGCGCGCTTCGCCGAGTTTCGCGCGGCGGCGGAGCGGCTGGCGGACGAGCACGCGCCCGCCGGCTACAAGCTGGAACTGACCGGGCCGTGGCCGGCTTACAATTTCGCGAGCAGTTGAGCGTTGCTGATGATCGTTTCAACACAGAGACACGGAGGAAGCACAGAGGGCACAGAGACTTGCTCCGCTCTGTGCCCTCTGTGCTTCCTCCGTGTCTCTGTGTTAAATAACAATGTCCCCCACATTCAATCGTAGACTTGACGCTTCAAGGGCACGCGGCGCGAACGATAATGACAGAAGAGTTGGCCGAGTTTGAACAGCAGGAGTTGTCGCTGTTGGAAACGCTCGATCACGTGCTCACGCGCGGGCTGGTGATCGCGGGCGAGATCACAATCGCGGTCGCGGACGTTGATCTGATCTTCGTGGGCCTGAACGTCGTGCTCACCTCGGTCGAGACGGCGCACGAAGTCCTGGGCACGCGCGAGCACCGCATGGAGTTACAGCAAGGGGCGCACGCGCCGGGCGCGACGGAAGGCGGGGGCGAATGAGCCTGTACGCCTACTGCCTGTGCGAAGAGTTGATCGCCACGGCGCTCGATGCGGTCGCGGGCGTGGCGGGGGCAGCGCCGCGCTTGTTGCCGTGCGGGCGCACGGTGGCGGTGGTGAGCGAGTTTGCGGGCGAGTCTTTGGCGGTCACGCGCGAGCACGTGCTAGCGCACGAGCGCGTCGTCGGGCGCGTGCTGACGGAGACGACGCCGCTGCCCTTCCGCTTTGGCACGGTGACGAGCGAGGAGCGGTTGCGCAGTTACGTCGCGGCCCGCGAGCCGACGCTGCGCGCGCAGTTCGAGCGCGTGCGCGGCTGCGTCGAGATGAGCGTGAAAGTGCTCTGGCCGCCGGAGTCCGGCCAGGAAGGGGCGGGGGACGGACAAGGCGGCGGCGCGGAGGCCGGGGCGCGCGGGGCGGCGGGCAACACGGCGAGCGTTGGCGTCGGCACGGCGTTTTTGGCGGCGAAGCGGCGCGCGCTGCTGGGCGACGAGGAGCGGCGGGGGCGTGCGGCGGAGTTTGAATGCTGGCTCGCGGGGCGTTTGGGCGCAGTGGTGCGCGAGACGCGCGTGAGCGTGCGCCCGGCGGGCCGGGTGTTGGTGGCGGCGGCGCATCTGGTCGAGCGCGGGCGGCTGGGGGAGTATCGCGCGCGCGTGCGGCAGGTGGTCGCGGAGCGTGCGTCGCAACATTTCTTGACGAGCGGGCCGTGGCCGCCGTACAGTTTCAGTGAGGACAATCCTTGAGCCACAAAGAAGTTTCGGAGTAAGCTGTTAAGTGCCTTCCCCCGAAGTTCCCCTGCCGGCCGAGCCGGAGATAGAGACCGCGCACGCCGACGAGTTCGTTGACGAACTCCGCCACGTCGCGGACAGTCTGCCCCCACGCATCAACGTTGATCCGGAGTCCGTCGAACAGGGTCTCGCCAAACTCGTCCTGACTTTGATCGAGCTAATCCGCCGGCTGCTGGAAAAGCAGGCGGTCAGGCGGATGGAGGGCGGCGGGCTGTCGCCCGCACAGGTCGAGGAGCTTGGGCTGGCGTTGATGAAGTTGGAGGCGAAGATGGTGGAGCTGAAGGCGCAGTTCGGGTTGGCGGACGAAGACCTCAACCTCGATCTCGGCCCCGTGGGCCGCCTGATCTGAGTGCGCGGTCTGGGCATAAACGGGCATCTAACGGCGGCCTTCAGAGAGTCTTACCAGGTGAAGCCGCCCTCTTGACTAGGAGAGGCGAGCATTGTCAAGCGAGCGTTCAAGTCTAATCACGGCGCGGCCGCCCGGTCTGGTGGACGTGCTCGACCGGATTCTCGACAAGGGGCTGGTCATCGCGGGCGACATCAAGGTGTCGCTCGCCAACGTCGAGTTGCTGACGTTGCAGATTCGCCTGCTCGTCTGCTCGATTGATAAGGCCGAGCAGATCGGGTTGAACTGGTGGCGCTACGACACGAACCTGACGACGCGCGCCGAGCGCGCCGAGGCGGAGAACGTGGAACTGCGCGAGCGCCTCGCCGAACTGGAACGCGAGGTCAGGCAGTTGACCGCCGCGCCGCCCGCGCCGCGTGCAGCGAAAAAGGGCGCGGCGGCCAAAAAGGGGCGCGGGCGGAAATGAGCGTGCTGCTGGGAGCGCGGGCGTCCCGCCCGCCTTGAGCGCATAAGCGCGAATAACGCTGACGATGCTCCCAAGCTTGTCTTAGCAAAAACTTTTGAGCGTGCTGCAAGCACGCTTGGCGGGCGGGACGCCCGCGCTCCCAGCAAGGAGCGGTTCTTTAACCTCGACGGCGCGCGCTGGGGCGCATAACTTAATCACCGCAGAGAGGGACTAAAGCACATGGCTGTTGAAAGGGCACCAGGCGGCACCAGTCTGATTGATGTTCTCGACCGCGTGCTTGACAAGGGCATCGTGATTGACGCGTGGGTGCGCATCTCGCTGGTCGGCATTGACCTGATCACGATTGAGGCGCGCGTCGTCGTCGCCTCGATTGACACGTACCTGAAGTACGCCGAAGCGGTCGGTCTGACGCCCGCCGTCTCGCGCCCGGCGCTCACGCCCGGCGTGGCCGAACCCATCGAAGACGACACGCGCCGCCGCGTCTCGATTGAAGTGGATAGAGGATGAGTGAATAGTAGGCAGTAGGCGGTAGGCAGTAGGCAGTTAAAAACAAATTGCCTTTTCACTGCCTACTGCCTACCGCCTACTGCCTACTGCTCCCATGAGCCATTCGCCGACAGAGTTGGCCTCGCTGCCGACGCCCGCCGCTGCGGGAGACGGCACGGAGGGCCTGCGCGTCAGGCAGTACGAGTTGCTGCTCGACACGACGACGCAGATGCTGGTGACGGCGAAGCTGCACGAGCGGCTGCTGCTCGCGCTCGAAGCCATCACGACGAGCCTCGGTTATCCGCAGGCGGCCATCGCGCTGGTGGACGAGCGCAAGGCGAGCCTGTGTGTGCGCGCCGCCTACGGCTTCGCGCATAACGAGGAGGTGACGCGCACGGAGATTCCGCTCGATTCGAGCGCGCCGTGCCTGACGGTCTACCACGAAGGCCACCCCGTCCGGCTGGCGCTGGCGGAAGACAAGGCGTCGGCGGCGTTCCTGAGCCAGCGCCTATGGCAGCCGCACGTGCTGGCGCTCCCGCTCTTCGGCAAAGAATCGGCCGGCGACAAGCCCGAATTCGATCTGGGGCGCAAGGCCCGCTTCAACGACCGCTACTGGATGCCCGAATCAACCTCCTGCCTGGGCGTGCTCTACATCGGCACGGAGCACGAGGGCGTTGACGGCGAGGCGCTGGACTACCTGGTGCGCTTCGCCGAGTTGGTCGGCGTTGCGGCGGCGGGCGCGATGCGGAGCGAGCGGCTGCGCGCGGCCGTCTCGAAGTTGCAGCGCGAGCGGCAGTGGGTCGAGTCGATCATGAAGTCGGTCGCAGACCCCATCGTGCTGACCAACCTGGACAACGAGATTCTGTTGCAGAACCGGCGCGCGGAAGAGTTGTTCAGCGGCTCGGAGAACGCGGGCGAGGGCAAACGCCGCGCGCTGGAGATGAACGACCTGCTCTTCTCGGCTTACCTCTCAAGCGCCGCCTTCTCGACCACCGAAGTCTTGCAGCGCGACATCACGCTTGTCGATCCGCTCGAAGGCTCAGACCTGCACTTCGAGGTCATCTCCACGCCCGCCCTGAACGCGCGCGGCGAGCGCATCGGCTTGGTCTCGATCTTCCGCGACGTGACCGACCTGCGCGAGGCGAACGAGGAACTGGCGCGCAACTTCGTCAAGCTGCAACAGGCCGAGTCCGAAGCGCGGCGCGAGCGCGACCGGCTCGACCTGATCATCGAGAACGTCGGCCACCCCGTCGTCGTCTGCGACGCAGGCGGCAACTTCATCCTCTTCAACCGCCGCGCCGAACTATTGTTCCAGCAGTCGGACGCGCCGTTGCCGCGCGCGGCCGTCGCGGTGCGCGCCAACTCCGTCAAGCTCACCTCGTTCATCTCCGCGCTCGCCTCCGCCTCCGAGACGGGCCGCCAGGCCGAGATCGACCTGATCGACCCGGAGTCGGGCGAGACGCTGCCGATGGAGATTACGGCGGGCGAGGTGATTGACGCGAAGGGGCAGGTGACGGCGGTCGTCTCGATCCTGCACGACCTGACCGAGATACGCGAGCTTGAGCGCCGCCGCGTCGAGCAGCAGTTGTTCGAGTCGGAAAAACTCGCGGCGGTCGGCCGGCTCGCCGCCTCCATCGCGCACGAGGTCAACAACCCGCTCGAAGCCATCAAGAACTCGCTCTACCTGATGCAGTCCAGCCCGGACACGACGAAGCACGTGCGCTTTCTCGACATCGCGCGCAAGGAGACCGAGCGTGTCTCGCACATCATCCGGCAGATGCTCGGCTTCGCGCGCCGTTCGGGCGAGGTCGGGCAGGTGGACGTGAATCAGGTGCTCGAAGAGACGCTGGTGCTCGTGGACAAGAAGATGCGGCAGTCGGGCATCCGCGTCGTGCGCGGGTTCGACGCGCAGTTGCCGACGGTGCGCGCGCGCGCCGACCAGTTGCGCCAGGTCTTCCTCAACCTGATCCTGAACGCGCAGCAGGCCATCGAGGGCGGCGGCGTTATCACCATCTCCACGGCGCGCTACGACGAGCAGTCCTTGCAGCCCTCGATCTCGATCCAGATCAGCGACACCGGCGTCGGCATCAGCGAGGAAGATTTAGCGCGCATCTTCGAGCCGTTCTTCTCGACGCGCAAGAAGGGCACGGGCCTCGGCCTCTGGGTGACGCAGGACATCGTGCGCCAGCACGGCGGGCGCATCGAAGTGACGAGCGAGCGCGGGCACGGCACGACCTTCACCATCATCCTGCTCGTGGAATCGCCCACGCTGGACGAGGGCGGCAAAGCATAGGCCGGCAAATCCGACAAGGCATGGACGCATCCTCCATTCGGGAATTCGGGGAACGGCAGACGGGCTCGGGCCTGGGCGCGAACCCGTCGCCGGGCGCGCGGCTGCTCGTAGTGGACGACGAGGAGAGCGTCGCGCTCACCGTCGGCGAGGTCTTGCGCCAGGAGGGCTACGAGGTCGAGACGGCCGCGAGCGGCAACGAGGCGCTCGGCTTCATCGAGCACGCCGAGTTCGACCTCGTCCTGACCGACCTGCACATGGAGGGCGGCGACGGACTGTCGGTGCTGACCGAACTCAGGCGGCGCGCGCCCTTCACCATCTCCATCGTGCTGACCGGCTTCGCCTCCGTCGAGTCCGCCATTGGCGCGCTCCGCCACGGCGCTTACGACTACCTGATCAAGCCCTGCATCATTGACGATCTGAAGATGACCGTGCGGCGCGGCGTCGAGCACCGGCGGCTGATGCTCGCCGAGCAGCAGGCGCGCGCGCACCTGGAAGAACTGAACCGCGAGCTTGAGCAGCGCGTCGAGGAGCGCACGGCCGAACTCACGCAGGTCAATCAGGAACTCGCCGCCGCCAACCAGTCGAAAGACGTGTTCCTCGCCACGCTCTCGCACGAGTTGCGCACGCCCTTAACGCCCATCCTCGGTTGGATCAACCTGCTGCGCACGGGGCAACTGGACGCGGGCGGGCTGGCGCAGGCGTTAGACGTGATCGAGCGCAACGCGCGTTTGCAATCGCGGCTGATTGACGACCTCTTAGACATCTCGCGCATTGCCTCCGGCAAGCTGCGCTTCGACCCGAAGCCGTGCGACCTCAACCAGGCGGCCGAGGCGGCGGTCGAGACCGTACGCGCCTCGGCCGAGCAGCAGCAGGTCGAGTTGCGGGTCAAGCTCGCCGCCGGGCCGCTCGTCGTCAGCGGCGAGCCGGTGCGGCTGCAACAGATCATCTGGAACTTGCTGTCGAACGCGGTCAAGTTCACAGAGCCGGGTGGGCGCGTCGCGTTGCGCACGGAGGCGGCGGGCGGGGAGGCGCGCGTCGTCGTCGAGGACACGGGCATCGGCATCCCGCCCGACTTCCTGCCGCACGTCTTCGACCGCTTCCGCCAGGCCGACGGCACGCGCACGCGCCGCTACAGCGGTCTCGGTCTCGGCCTCGCCATCGTCGACGCGCTGACGAAGCTGCACAAGGGGCACGTCGCCGCCGAGTCGGAGGGCACGGGGCGCGGCGCGCGCTTCACCTTCACGCTGCCGCGCGTCACGCAGACGGCGCACGCCGCCGGCACGCAGACGGAGAGCGCGCCGGAAGCGTTGTGCCCGCGCGTGCTCGTCATTGACGACGCGCCCGACACGCTTGAATTGCTGCAAGCGCTGTTCGAGCAGAAGGGCAGTCTGGTCGTCAGCGCCGCATCGGCCGCCGAAGCCCTCAGGCTCGCCGCCGAGCACCCGCCGAGCATCATCATCTCAGACATCGGCATGCCCGGCATGGACGGCTACGAGTTGCTCGCCGCCCTGCGCCGGATTCCGCGGCTGGCGCGCGTCCCCGCCATCGCCATCTCCGGTTACGCCATGGAAGAGGATCGCGCCCGTGCCCTGCGCGCCGGCTTCGCCGCCCACCTCGCCAAGCCCATAGACATTGACCGCCTCTTCGCCCTCATCCAGCAACTCACCGCCTGAGCACTACCACGTGCGTGTCGCTGGGAGCGCGGGCGCGCGCGCCCGCCTTGAGCGCGTGAGCGCGAAGAAGTGGCCGCGCTTTAACTCTAGCTTGAGAGATAACGAGTCCTTTGAGCGTGCTAAAGCACGCTTGGCAGGCGGGACGCCCGCGCTCCCAGCATAACGGCCCGTCGGATTTCTGCGGGTCAGCCGCGTAAACTTGTTGGCTGCCAGTTGGTTACGTCCATCCGCCGGGCGCGGGTCGCCAGGCCTTTGCCCGCCCGCAGACCGCTCAAGGATTCCTCAAGTATTTCTCAACCCAGACCCTTATCTTGTACCCATCGGTTTAGCGATCCAAATAACTTGAAAATCCGGCAAGTGCAGCGCGGCCGACCGAGGTCTTCCGGCAACCTCGCGCCGCAGCTTAGGAGGGCTGGCATGGCACAGAAGCGACGGCATCAACGGGGCAGTTTACGTTTCAGATTCTTCTTACTCGCGGCGGTCGCCCTGGCGGCCGTCACCATCACGGCGGCCGCGCTGGCCTCGACCACGCCCGCGAGCGGCACGCTCTCGCCCGCGAACCCGGTCATCAATTTCACGGCGGGGCCGTTCCCGGTCTCGAACCCTTCGAGTCCCACGGGCGACAACCCGCCCGTCTGCACTGACAGCACCTGCGGGCAGTTCGCGCTGACGGTGGACATCCCCGCGGGCGACGCGAACGCCTACGAGGTGAAGGTCAGCGCCGGCTGGACGGACACGGGCACGCCGACGACGCAGCAGGGCACGGAGTCGGACTTCGATCTCTACGTCTACAACCCGGACGTAACCGGCGACCGCACGACGGACGGCGGCTCGAACTCCAACCCGGAAGAGGGCGTCTTCGCCGCCGCTAACGGCACGTACACCGTCTACGTCGTGCCTTACGACGTTGCACCCGACGTGGCCGTGCACGGCACGATCACGCTGACACCTGTGCAAGCGCCGAACCCGCAGCCGACGCCCGTGCCGCAAGCCCTGCCGCCGGGCACGCCGCGCTTCACCAACTACCCGTCGCCGCCGGGCCTCGGCGACCGCTGGGGCGAGCCGTCCATCGGCGTCAACTGGCTGACGGGCAAGGTGTGGACTTACGGCGGGCTGAGCACCTACGCGCTCAAGGTCAGCTTCAACGACTGCGTGTCGCCCGCCCTCGCCACGTGGGAGCGCGCCAACCTGACGCTCGCCGCCACGCCGCGCGCCTACGGCGGCGACCCGATCCTCTACACCGACCCGAAGACGGGGCGCACGCTCGTCTCGCAGTTGCAGTTCGGCACGACGACCGCCACGATGGACTACACCGACAACGACGGCGCGACGTTCCAGCCGAGTCAAGGCTCAGGCATCTCTTCGGGCATAGATCACCAGACCTTGGGCGGCGGGCCGTACCGCGCGCCCGCGCCGCTCGGCGCGCTCTACCCGAACGCCGTCTACTACTGCGCGCAGTCCATCGCCGCCGCCAACTGCGCCCTGAGCATTGACGGCGGGCGCACGTTCGGCCCCGCCGTGCCGATCTACGGCGTCAACGACTGCCGCGGCCTCCACGGCCACGTCAAGGTCGCACCCGACGGCACGGTGTACGTGCCGAACAACGGCTGCGGCGGCACAGACCCGGTCTTCCACGCCGACGGCACGCAGGCCGTAATCGTCTCTGAAGACAACGGGCTGACGTGGACGATTCGCAACGTGCCGGGCGCGCGCGCCGCCGAGTACGACCCGTCGGTCGGCATCGGCAAAGACGGCACGGTCTATTTCGGCTACATGCAGGCGGACGGGCCTGCGCGCGTCGCCGTCTCGCGCGACCGCGGTCGCTCGTGGACGGACGATCAGGACGTGGGCGCGCAGGTCGGTGTCAAGTCGAGCACCTTCCCGGCGGTCGTCGCGGGCGACGGCGACCGCGCGGCCTACGCCTTCTTCGGCTCGGCCGACGCGGGCGACTGGACTGCGGCGAACTTCCCCGGCGTCTGGTATCTCTACCTCGCCACCACCTTCGATGGCGGCAAGACCTGGACGACGCAGAGCCTGACGCCCGGCGACCCCGTCCAGCGCGGCGGCATCTGCGGCGACGGCACGTGCCGCAACCTGCTCGACTTCTTCGACGCCACGATTGACCGTGAGGGGCGCGTGCTCGTCGGCTACGACGACGGCTGCACGGGCGCGTGCGTGCAGGGGCCGCCCAACACCTACTCGTCCAAGGGCGTGATCGCGCGCCAATCCGGCGGGCGACGCATGTTCGCGCAGTACGACCCGCGCGTGCCGTCCGTGCCCGCCGCGCCTTACGTCACGGCGACGAAAGACAGCAACGCGGCCACCACAGTGCACGTCTCCTGGTCAACGCCCGACGACGGCGGCTCGCCCATCAATAGTTACAACGTCTACCGGCGCACAGGCACGAGCGGCAGCTACACGCTGCTCACGAGCGTCACGGGTACGAGCTACAACGACACGAGCGTCCTGCCGAACGGCAACTACTACTACCGCGTCCGCGCGGTGAACTCTATGGGTGAAGGCGCGTCCTGCGGCGACACGCTGGCGATAGTGCCGCCGCCTACGCCGCCGCCGCCGTCCGCCTGCCAACTGCCCGGCGTACTCGCCGTCAGCGACCTGACGACCACCGGCGCGGACGACGACGCCGCGCCCAACACGCCGCTCGCCGACGCGCGCACGAACATCCGCGCGCTCTACGTCGCCGAGCCTTACTACGCGGACGGCTCACAGAAGCTGGTCTTCACCTTGCAGCTTGCGCCCTCGACCACGGCGGGTGCGCCGGCCAACAGCCAGTGGTTCATCATCTGGAACAGGCTGCACCCGGACGCCAACTTCGACCGCTGGTACGTCGCCATGAAGACCGACGGCACGGGCGCGACGCACTTCGAGTATGGCAAGTTCGGCGTCCCGACCGACCCGCTCGCGCCGAACCCGAACACCAACCAGCCGGTCAAGCTCGGCGACGCCGACGCCGGCAGCTACGACCCGGCGACGGGCGTGCTCACCATCACCATCTCGACCAGCAAGGCCGAGGGCGTGACGGCGAGCAAGGCGCTCAACGGCCTTAACGCGCGCACCTTCTTCAACCAGCCGGACGCGGGGCTGAAATCAACGCGCACCGCCTCCGACATCACGACCGAGGGCAGCTATACGCTCGCCGGCAACGCCGCCTGCCAGCAGTAAGGCGCGGCGACAAAACTCGATTGCTAGCCACGGGCGGCCTTGTTTCATAAGGGCCGCCTGTGCTCTCTCTGACGTTGCCTCTGGCGCAACGCACGGTTCAACACAGAGACACAGAGGAGGCACAGAGGACACAGAGAAAAAAACTCTGTGTCCTCTGTGCCTCCTCTGTGTCTCTGTGTTTCAATTGGCCGCACCAACCCATTCGACCGCAAATTGCCCTGGACATCCGATACCACCCGCGTGCGACACTAGGGCGCGATGACACGCGCGCTCAAGATCGGCTGCTGCGGCTTTCGCTCGGCCCGCGCCAACTACTTTGCGCTGCTGCCCGCCGTAGAAGTGCAGCACACCTTCTATCAGCCGCCGCAACCGGCGACGCTCAGACAGTGGCGCGCGGAAGCCCCGCCTGCGTTCGAGTTCACCGTCAAGGCGTGGCAGCTCATCACGCACCAAGCGCGCAGCCCGACCTACAAGCGGCTGAAGCGCGAGTTGACTGAAGAGGAGCGCGCCGGCGCAGGCTCGTTCCGCGCGAGCGAAATAGTGCGCGAGGCGTGGGCCGTGACGCGCGAGTGCGCCCGCGCGCTCGCCGCGAAGACGATCCTGTTCCAGTGCCCGGCGAGCTTCCGCCCGACCGAGAGCAACGTCGAAAACATGCGCCGCTTCTTCGCGCAACTGAAACAGGAGCGCGCCGGTCTGAACCTCTGTTGGGAGCCGCGCGGCGATTGGCCGCGCGAGTTAATCAGGGCGTTGTGCGCGGAGCTAGACCTGTGGCACGTGGTCGATCCGTTCGCGGCGCGGACGGTCACGCCGGGGCGCTGCTACTTCCGGCTGCACGGCCGCAGGGGCTGGCGTTATCAATACGAGGACGACGAACTGGCGGAGTTGCTGACGATGCTGCCGCCGGCAGGGGAGTCTTACGTCTTCTTCAACAACGTGAAGATGATCGAAGACGCCGTGCGCTTTCGCGAGATCGCCGCGGGCGAGGCGTGACGCGGGGGCGACTTCAGTCTGTGAGCGGAGGCAATCGGGTTTTGCGCCACATAAAGATCACGGGGCTGCTGTTGCTGTGCGTCGCGGCGCTCGTCTGCGTGCAGACCTACTACTGCCCGCCGCAGGGCTGCGCGCTGCCTGGCGCGTGGCAGTTCAACCGGCTGAAGAATCGCACGGCGCTACCGCGGGCGGCGGACTTCGACGGGCGCGTGACGCTCGCCGCGCTGCTCGCACCGGGCGACGATCACGCGCGCTGGTCTGAAGCACGCGCCGCGGCCGTCGAAGGCTACGTCGTCGCCGTCACGGAGGCCAGGAGCGAAGGGGCTAACTGCTATTCGCCCACGCGCCGCGACGCGCACATAGATGTGGCGCTCGACCGCGCCGCGCCGCCCCACCGGCGCGTGGTCGTGGAGGTGACGCCGCGCCTGCGCGACTGGGCGCGGGCACAAGGGCAGGACTGGTCTGCGGCCACGCTCCGGCGCGAGCTGACCGGCCGCTGGTGTCGCTTCGAGGGCTGGCTGTTCTTCGACGACCGGCATGCGGGCGAGGCGGAGAACACGATGCCGGGCCGGGCCGAGAACTGGCGCGCGACCGCGTGGGAAATCCATCCCGTGACCGCCATCAAAGTCGTCAGATGAGACCTGTGTACGCCACCGCGCAGTCTCGTAAAGTAAAGTACAAAGACAAAAAGATTGACAAGCGCGGCGGCGGCCTGCTATAAGCCGCGTAACCCTTAGAAAAGCGTTTGCGTAACCGTTTAAGTTATTGACAGGCGACATCCCGCGACAGGTCTGGTGCAGGCGCTCGTCGGCCTGCGCAACAGGCACGTCCCTTTCCGCGTCCGAAGTGAGATTTACTTGGCCGTCATATTCGTCCGCGTCGCGCGGTTCATAACAACGATTTCGCCCCGCGTCCCCCTGCGGCGCTCGTGGTCTTACCGGATGATCGGTTTTCACCGGAACATCAATTCGCTTGTGGTCGGAATGGTCTAAGGAGGGGTTTATGAAGGCTCAGAGATGCTTCGCGCTGGCGCTGCTGGCCGTGTTGTTGACGTTTGTCGTGCCCGCTTACGGGCAGAGCGACCGCGGCTCGATCACCGGCACGGTCAAAGACCCGAGCGGCGGGCTGGTGGCGAACGCCAAGGTGACAGCCACCAACACCGAGACGAACGAGACGCGCGAGGCGACGACCTCGGACGAGGGCAACTACACGATCCCCGAACTGAAGGCCGGGCCTTACCGGGTCTCGGTCGAGGCGCAAGGGTTCAAGACCGCGACGGCCGAGAACGTGCAGGTCGCCGTGCAGGTCGTCCGCACGGTGGACGTGAACCTGGAGATCGGCGCGGTCGGCGAGACCGTCACCGTCACGAGCGAGAGCGCGCCCGTCATCCAGACCGAGTCGGCCGTGCGCCAGACGAACGTGACCGAGCGGCAGGTGAAAGAGTTGCCGCTGCTGGTCGGCTCGGAGTTCGCCGGGCGCACCCCGCTCTCCTTCATCTTCCTCGACAGCAACGTCACGGCGGGCGCGGCGAACGCGGGCGGCGGGCAGGGGACGAACACCACGAACTTCCGCGTCAGCGGCGGGCAGGCGCTCGGCACTGAGATTCTGATTGACGGCGCGAGCACGCGGCGCACGCAGAACGGCACGTTCTTCTCCGAGATCTCGCCGGGGCCGAACGCCTTCCAAGAGTTCACCGTCTCGACCTCGACCTTCTCGGCCGAGTTCGGCAACTCGTCGGGCGGCGTCGTCAACTTCACGCAGCGCAGCGGCACGAACGACTTCCACGGCGAGGCCTACGACCTGATCCGCAACGAGAAACTGAACGCCAACTCGTACCTGAACAACGCCGCCGGGCGCTTCGGCCCGAACGACCTTGAGGTGCGGACGGGCCAGGCGCGCGCGGGCGACCTGCGCCTGCCGCGCAACCGCGACAACCAGAACGACTTCGGCTTCAACGTCGGCGGCCCCATCATCCTGCCGCACTTCGGCGAGGGCGGCCCCATCACGCACAACCTGCGGAACAAGGCGTTTTTCTTCTTCAACTACGAGGGCTACCGGTTCAAGCAGGGCGCGAACACGATCATCACCGTGCCGACCGCCAAGATGCGCACGGGCGACTTCTCCGAGTTGCTGACCGATCCCTACATCCTTCAGCGCTTCGGGCACGGCGTACAGATTTACGACCCGCGCCAGCCCGCAGGCTCGCGCACGGCGATCCCCGGCAACCGCCTCGACCTCTACTTGGGCGGCGCGCGCATAGACCCGGCGGGGCGCGCCAGCCTGCAATTCTTCCCGCTGCCGAACACGACGGGGCCGAACGGCTCGACCGTCTTCCGCAACTACCGTTCGGCCGGCATCCAGCCGACGGACATGAACCAGTTCACGACCAAGCTCGACTTCGTCATCTCGGACAAGCAGCGGATCACGGGCAGCCTCTTCCACCGCAAGAACGACCGCATCGCTTTGCAGGGCGGCCCCATCCCGCGCTTCCCGCTGCCGTTCACCTCGCAGGGCGCGTTCAACCAGCTCTTCAAGTCGAACGTAATCCGCCTGCAACATGATTACACCTTCTCGCCGAAGCTGCTGAACCACTTCAACGTGGGCTTCACGCGCTACGACGTGGCGAACCGGAACACGACCGACCCGTTCAATACCTCGACGCTCGGCATCCCGGCGAACGCGACGCAGAACAGCGCCTTCCCGCGCATAGACTTCCCCGGCTACGGCGAGCCGTCGGATTCGGCCGATCCGCGCGCCTATCAGAACATCGGCTCGACCTTCTTCACCGATCACATCTTCGACACCACCTGGCACCTGGCGGACGCCGCGACCTACGTGACCGGGCGGCACGCGTTCAAGTTCGGCGCGGACGTGCGCCCGTCGCAGTTCAACTTCCGCCAGCGCATTGATCCGGGCGGCACGTTCAACTTCCGCCACGACCAGACGGCGGCGGACTTCGACCCGGAGGGCGGCTGGCCCATCGCCAGCCTGATCACCGGCGCGACCGAGTTCTCGTTCAACTCCACCAACTCGGTCGATCCGGCCTTCCGCCAGTTGACGCAAGGCTACTTCGCGCAGGACGACTTCAAGGTCACGCAGCGGCTGACCTTGAACATCGGCCTCCGCTACGACCTGCCGGGGCAGCGCACTGAGTCGCGCAACTTCTACCGCGGGTTCGATCCGAACGCGCCCAACCCGGAGGCGGGCGGGCGGCGCGGCGCAATCGCGGGCGCTGGCGGCCAGGGCGGCGTGCAGGCCATCAACCGCGCGCTCGTGCGCCCCGACCGCACCGACTGGGGGCCGCGTCTCGGCGCGGCCTACTCCTACAACAACCGCACGGTCTTGCGCGGCGGCATCGGCGTCTATTACGCGCCGATCATCTACGGCTTCGAGGGCATGAACGAGCTGAACACGGGCCTCGTCGGCTACAACACCGGCTCAGGCCCGCGCACGCCGAACGGGCGCAACGCGCAGTTCTTCCTGTCGAGCTACCCGTCGATCCCGGCCGTCTGCCCGACCTGCCAGTTCCTGAACAGCGACGTGCAGTACCTCGATCCGAACTTCAAGGCCGGGCGCACCGTGCAGTACAGTCTCGACGTGCAGCGCGAGTTGCCCTACAACTTCGCGCTCTCGGTCGGCTACGTCGGCCACAAAGCGACGCGCCTGCGCTCGAACTTCCAGCGCCTGAACGGGCTGCCCTTGAACGCGCTCCGCCTGGGCTTCCCCATCCTGACCATGTCGCTTACGAGCGCGCTCGCCGACCCCAACATCGTCGCCTACGCGCAGAGCGTCGGCGTGACGCTGCCGTCAAGCAACAACGCGGTCTACCCCGGCTTCACCGGCAACGTCGCGCAGGCGCTCCGTCCGTTCCCGCAGTACAACCGCATCAACAACCTGCTGGAGAGCCAGGGCACGAGCGACTACAACGCCTTACAGGTCAAGCTCGACCGGCGCTTCACGCGCGGCATACAGTTCGGCGCGTCCTACACCTTCTCGAAGCTGATCACGGACGCCTCCGAAGACCTGTTCGGCGGCTCGCCCCTGGGCGGCGTGTTGCAGAACCCGTTCGACCGCCGCTCGTTCCGCTCCGTCTCGCCCAACAACGCGCCGCACGTGCTCGTCATCAACTACCTGTTCGAGTTGCCGTTCGGCAAAGGCCGCCGCTTCCTGAACGAGGGCGGCATCGTGGACAAGCTGATCGGCGGCTGGCAGTTGAACGGGATTCAGCGTTACCAGTCGGGCACGCCGCTCTCGTTCTTCACGTCCGACCCGCGCTACACGGACTTCACGAACCTGACCGGCTACCTCGGCAACATCCGGCTCAACGCCACGGGACAGCCCTTCACGCTCAGCCCGCGCGCGCTGGCCGTCGCGAACGGCTTCCGCAACGGGCAGCAGATCAACCTCGCGGCGGTCGCGCTGCCGCCGGAGTTCGGGTCGGGCTTAAACAGCAATCCGAGCGGCGCAGCCGTCGGCTCGGCGGCCTACGCGGCGTACTACGCGAACCCGCTGCGCTTCTTCGGCTCGCTCGCGCCCTCGCTCAGCCAGGTGCACGGGCCGCGCTTCTACAGCGAAGACCTGAGCCTGCTGAAGAAGACGCGCGTGGCCGAGACGGTGACGTTCGAGTTGGGGGCGGAGTTCTTCAACGTCTTCAACCGCACGCACTACTTCTTCCCGACGACCGACTTCCGCCAGGACAACCTGGGGACGAACGGCATCGCCGGCTTCCAGTCGGTCGGCGCGAACGACCCGCGGCGGATACAGATTCGCCTGCGCCTGCTCTTCTAACTCGGTTCGGACGACAGGCGTGCGGCGCGGGACGGTCAGCAGAGGGCCTGTCCCGCGCCGCTTGCCATTCAAGCGGTTAGAGGCTGTTTGAAAAGTCTTGGGCCGCAGAGAGGCCACGGCCGTCAGACTTTGCCAACAGGCTCTTAGTAGTAGTAGTCATCCCTTCCCCCATATCGGCGTGGCTCGTGGCATGAGCCGCCGGCACGAAACGATAAAACTTGCACCCGGCGAGAGCGATGTTGAGTAGTCTGAGACGCGCGCGCCACGGCCTGCACGCCGCCGGCCTCGCGCTCGCCTTGACGTGTGCGTGCGCCGCGCCCGCGCGGGCTGTGAGTTGCGCACAGGCGGCCGCGACGCAGGCCGACGCGCATGCGGGGCGCGCGGCGCAGGCGGTCGCCGAAGGCGCGGCGGCGCTCGCGCGCGGCGACGAAGAGGGCGCGCGCGCCGCGTTCCGACAGGCGCTCGCCGTCGAGCCGAACAACGTCGAGGCGCACACTTATCTGGGCGTGCTCGCCGACCGCGCCGACGATCTCGCCGAGGCCGAGCGTCACTTCGCCGCCGCCGCCATCGCCGCCCCCTATCTCGCCTCCGCGCGCAACAACTACGGCGCGATCCTGCTGCGCCTGGGGCGTGCCGCGCAGGCCCGCGCGCAGTTCGAGGCGTCGCTCAAGCTCGAACGCGATCAGCCGAACGCGCTCGTCAACCTCGCGCAGATACTTTTCGACGCGGGCACGCCCGCCGACCTCACCGCCGCCCGCGACCTCTTTGCCCGCGCCGCCGCGCTCGCGCCCGACGCCGAGATCGCGCGCGCCCTCGTCGTCACCTCCCTGCGGCTCGGCGACAGAGAGGGCGCGGCCCGTTACTACCAGGACTACGCGACCCGCCTTGAGCGCACGAACGTAGCAGGCGACGCGGGCGGCGCGGCGGCGGGCAACGCAGCGGCGCGTGCCGAACTGGCCGCCGCGCTGCTCGCGGCCGGTCTCGCCCCGGAAGCGATCAAGGAAGCGGCGGCGGCGACGGCGGCCGATCCGGCGAACGTGCAGGCGGTCGTCACGCTCGGCCGCGCGCACCTGCAACAGCGCGACATCCCGGCCGCCGGGCGCGCGCTCGAAGCGGCCGTGGCGCGCGGGCTTGACGCCGCGCCCGTCTATGCGGCGCTCGCCGACGTGTACGCGGCCGGCGGCTACTACGAGAACGCCATCCCCGCCATGCGTCTGGCGCTTGCGCGCGACCCGGCGAACGAGTCCTACCACGTCCGCTACGGGCTGCTCCTCGATGATTCGCGCGCGCCCGCCGCCGCCGTCATTCGTTTGCTGGAGTCGCTCAAACAGTTCCCCCGCTCCGCGCCGCTCTGGCTCGCGCTCGGCATCGCGCAACTCGACGACGGCAAGAACACGGAGGCGGAAGGGTCATTCAAACAATCGCTCGCGCTCGACCCGAAGTCCACGCCCGCGCTCGCCTACCTCGGCACGACCTACGCCGAGCGCGGCGAGTACGCGCGCGCCATCGAACTCTACGAGCGCGCCATCGCGGCGGACGACAAGCAGGCCATAACTTATTACCTGGCGGCCGACGCGCAACTCAAGCTGCCGGACGCCGACTACGCGCGCGCCGAAAAGTATCTCGCGCGCGCCATCGAGCTTGACCCGGCGCTCGCCTCGGCGCGGCTCGCGCTCGCCAAACTCTACGTGCGCGGCGAGCGTTGGGCCGAAGCCGCCGCGCAGCTTGAGCGCGCCGTCCAACTCGCGCCCGCGCTCGCCGAGGCGCACTACCAGTTGGGCCGCGTCTATGTCCGGCTCAAGCGCACGCCCGAAGCGCAGCGCGAGCTGGCCACTTTCAAACAACTGAGCGACACGGAGAAGACGCAACGCGAGACCGACCGGCGCGACCTCGTCCGCCGCCTCGCCAACGTGCGCTTTTAAACGACCGGGAGGGTGAAGATGAAAAAGTTCGGCGCAGGTCTGATCATCGCCGCGGCCTTGTGCGCCGTCGCGGGCGTGCCGGGCGGGCGCGCGCAGGAGCCTGCGCAGCCGGCGACGGGCGCGCAACAACAGCCCGCGCCCAAGTACGACGACTGGGGCGACGACTTCAACGGCGGCGCGCTCGACGAGACGAAGTGGGAGCGGTTCAGCTTCGAGGGCGCGGGCGGCGGCAAGCTCGAAGTGAAGGACGGCGAGTTGCACCTGCGCAGCGCGGCGCGGACGCGCGCGGGCGTGCGCTCGAAGCCTACTTTTACGGCCGACCGCTTCAGCGTCGAGGCGCAGGTCGCGAAGGTCGCGCGGCAACTGCCCGAGGCGGGCGACCGCGCTTCGGACATCGGCTTCGCCACGCTCACGCTCATGTTCGACGGCGCGGGGCGCAACCGCATCGAGTGGATTTACACGAGCGAGCGGACGCTCGAAGCGTGGGCGGTGGTGGACGGACAGGGCGAGCGGCTCGACAACCGCAAGCTCGGTCTCAAGTTCGACCGCCCCGTGCTCGCCATCGTCCGGCGCGGCGACGAATACCTGTTCGTCGTCAACAAGCCAGACGGCACGCCGCAAGACGCGCAGGTCGCCGTCACGAAGACGATCAAGAACATGCCGCGCTCGTTCCGCGTCATGCTCTACGGCTTCGGCTCGTCCGAGAACGACTGGGACTCCGTGCGCGTCATCACCGCGAAATGATCGCCGCCGGCACGCGCCGGGTTGCCGCCGTCGCCGTCTGAGAAGCACGCCCTATGAAATCACTCGCCGAACGCCGCCACGTCCTGTCGTGCGTCGCGCTATGCCTGCTGTGCCTGGCGTCGGCGCACGCGCAGACGGGCGGGCGCGGTCGCCGTGCTGCCAGCCCGCGACAGACTGCGGCGCGCACCTACACGAACCCGGTCTTCAACGCCGACTTTCCCGACCCGACCGTCCTGCGCGCGCCCGACGGCTGGTACTACGCCTACGCCACGCAGACGAACAGGGGCGGGCGCGAGATCAATATTCAAGTGGCGCGCTCGCGCGACCTCGTGCGCTGGACGCACCTCGGCGAGGCGCTGCCCGCCCGCCCCGTCTGGGCGCAGAAAGACCCGCCGAAGTTCTGGGCCCCGCACGTCAGCCGCGCCGGAGGCACTTACTATCTCTACTATTCCGCCGACCCGGACACGCGCACGGGGCTGTGCCTCGCCGTCGCCACGGCGCGGCGGCCGCAGGGGCCGTTCACAGACGTGGGCCGGCCGCTGAAGTGCGGCGAGTCGTTCGTCAACATTGACCCGATGCAGTTCGACGACCCGCAGACGGGCAAGCGACTGCTCTACTGGGGTTCGGGTTTTCAGCCGCTCAAGGTGCAGGAGCTTGCGCCCGACCGCGTGAGCTTCATGCCCGGCAGCCGGCCCGTTGATCTGATCGCGCCGCACAAGACCGAAGACCCGGCCGACTATCAGCGCCTCGTCGAAGGCTCTTGGGTTATCTATCGCGGCGGCTACTACTACATCTTCTATTCCGGCGACAACTGCTGCGGCGACCGCGCGCACTACGCCGTCATGGTCGCGCGCTCGCATAGCGCCACGGGGCCGTTCGAGACGCTGGCGCAGGCGACCGGCAGCGCGTCGAGCGCCATCCTCGAACGCAACGAAGAGTGGCTCGCGCCCGGCCACAACTCCGTCGTGACCGACGCCGCCGGGCAGGACTGGATTTTCTATCACGCGATAAATGTCAACAACCGCTGGCTCAAGGACGAGATCAGCGGCGACCGCCACGACCTGCGCGTGCTGCTCATGGATCGCATCGTCTACCGCGACGGCTGGCCCCGCGTCGAGCGCGGCAGCCCGTCCACCACGCCGCAGCCCGCGCCCCGTGCGCGTTAAAGCGAGGTGTCTAGCTTGGCCCGTCAGAAGCGATTAACCACGAACCCACACGAAAAGGCACGAAGTAGGCCCGCGGGAAAATCGTGCGCGCCTCTTCGTGTCATTTCGTGTGAGTTCGTGGTTATGCTTGTGCTCTGCCTGGCCATCTCAACCGCGGCGCAGGACAACAAACTCGAACACGGCTGGCAGTTCCTGTCCGATCAAACGGGTGCGCTCAAAGTCTCCGACCTCGATGGCGCGCGGGGCTGGCGCGACGTGCGCGTCGGGCTGTCGTGGAACGCGCAGTTCGCGGACTTGCGCGACTACATGGGCGTCGCCTGGTATCGCACCACGCTCACCGCCCCGAACCTGGCCGGCGGTCGGCGCGCGCTCCTGCGCTTTGGCGCGGTTGACTACTACAGCGAAGTCTTCGTCAACGGCCGGCCCGTCGGCACGCACGAAGGCGGCTACACGCCGTTCACGCTCGACATCACCGACGCGCTGCACGCAGGCGCGAACGAGCTGGCCGTGCGCGTCGTCGATCCGCCGATGGATGAGAAAGAAAACCGCGCGCGCTTCCCCGCGCTGCTCTACAACGAAATCCCGCACGGCAAACAGAACTGGTACGTCCAGACCGGCGGCATCTGGCAACCCGTGTGGCTTGAGGTCAAGCCGGACACCCACATCACGAACGTCAGGGTCGTGGCCAGGAACGACGGACAGATTGTGGCGGTGGTCGAGACGAACAAGTCCCTACCCGTCGGCGTGCGGATCGCCGCGCGGCGCGCGCACGGCGGCCAGTCAACCCTTGATCTTAAAGTTCAGGTCGTCGATCCGGCGGGCAAAACATTTCCTTTGCAGCTTCAAGGCGGGGGGCAGAACGGCGTGGAGTTTGTCGGGCGCGTGCCCGCGCCACGCCTGTGGCGTCCCGCCGAACCAAACCTCTACACCGTCGAGGCCAGCCTGCCGGGCGACCGCTTCACATCGCGCTTCGGCTTCCGGCAATTCGAGGCGCGCGCCGGGAAGTTCTATCTGAACGGCGAGCCGTTCTACATGGTCGCCGCGCTCGATCAGGATTTCTACCCGGAGACGATCTACACGCCGCCGTCGAAGGAGTACGTGCGCGCGCAGATGGCGCAGGCCAAGCGGCTCGGCCTTAACCTGCTGCGCTGCCACATCAAGGTCTGCGATCCCACCTACCTCGAAGCGGCGGACGAGACGGGCGTGCTCGTCTGGTACGAGATACCTTCTTGGAACGACTTCAACCACTTCGCGCCCGTGGCGGCCGCGCGCGGCGCGAAGATTTTCGACGAGATGGTCGCGCGCGACTGGAATCACCCGGCCATCGTCATCCAATCAATCATCAACGAGGGCTGGGGCGCGAGCCTCGCCAAAGAGGCCGAGAGCCGGCGCTGGCTGCGCACAGAGTTCGACCACGCGAAGCAGTTGACCGCGCCGCTGGGCCGGCTCATCGTGGACAACAGCGCGTGCTGCGACAACTTTCATGTGAAGACCGACATCGCGGACAATCATCGCTACAACTCGATGCCGGACGAGTACCAGCCGTTCGACAAGTGGGTGGCGGATTTCGCCGCGCGCCCGCAGTGGAACTTCAGCCCGCACGGCGACGCCGCGCCGACGGGGCGCGAGCCGCTCGTCGTCTCGGAGTTCGGCAACTGGGGTCTGCCGAAACTCCCGAAAGAGTTGCCGTGGTGGTTCGGGCGCGACTTCGGCGGCCGCGCCGTCACGCGCCCGGCCGGTCTCTTCGACCGCTTCAACGAATACCGCTTCAACACCCTCTTCCGCGACTACGACGCGCTCGCCGAGGCGACCCAGTGGCATCAGTTCGTCTCGCTCAAACACGAGATCGAAGAGATACGCCGCCACGCTTCGATCCAGGGCTACGTCATCACCGAGTTCACAGACATCAACTGGGAGGCCAACGGCCTCTTGAGCATGTGGCGCGAGCCGAAGGCTTACGCGGCGGAGCTAACAAAGATTCAACAGCCCGACCTCGTCATCGCGCGCACAGACAAGTACAACTACACAAGCGGCGAGCCAATGCAGTTCGAGGTCTCACTCTCGCACTACAGTCAACTCGACCTTCGCGGCGCTGCGCTCCTCTACCGCACGGAGCGCGGGCGACGCCTCGGCACGCAGGAGTTCGCGCAAGCAGCCACGCCCGCGAGCGCCACAACAATCGCGCGCCGCGCGTGGCCCGCGCCGCAGGTCGCGCGCCCCGAACGGCAACGCGTCCGCGTCGAAGTCCACGACCGCGCGGGGCGCGTCGTCACCGAGAACAGCGCGGAGGTCTTCGTCTATCCGAAGCCAAAGCCCGCCGTGCAGACCGGGCTGAGCTTCCACGACCCGAAAAACGCGCTCGGCGTTAAAGCGGAACAACTCACGGCGGCCGGCTACACGCTCCTGAAGCCTACAATCGATCTCGCCACGCTCAACCGGCCGACGCTCATGCTCGCCGGCTCGCTTGATGAAACAGTAGAACGTCATCTGCGCGCGGGCGGGCGGGCGCTCATTATTGCCAACACGAAGGACGCGCTGCCGGCCGGCGCGCCTTTTAAGATCACGCCGCGCGCCGGTTCAGACCTCGACGGCAACTGGGTGACGAACTTTAACTGGGTGCGCGCGGACGCGCCGTCGCCGTTCGCCGCGCTCGCGTTCGGCCGTGTTCTCGGCTTCGAGTCGGCGCGCGTCGTGCCGCGCTTCGTCATCCAAGGCGTGCCGGGCGCGCACTACGAGGACGTGCTCGCGGGCATCTTCTACGGCTGGCTCAACAACAACGCCGCGCTCGCCGTGCAGACGCGCGCCGGGCACGGCCGGCTGCTGCTGACTACTTTCCGCTTCGATGATTACGGGCGCGACCCCTACGCCACGCACCTGCTCGACGCCATGATCGCCTACGCGAGCGGGCCTGACTGTACGCCCGGGCTCGACTATCAAGCTAAGGCGACAGAGTAAGTCTGCATGATTAGTCTGAGCAGTAAACCACGACTGAGCTACGGCGCGCATATGCTGCGGCGCACGGCGCTGACGCTTGCGCTGCTCTATTGCTTGTGCGTTGCGCAGGGCTTCGCCCGCGCCGCGCAGACCGAAACCGCACACGCGACGGTCACGGTTGATGCCGGGCGCGTGGTCAACGAAATCAGCCCGCTCCTTTACGGGCAGTTCGTCGAGTTCATGTTCGAGGGCGTGAAGTTCGGGCTGCACGCGGAGCTGCTGCGCGACCGGGGCTTCGAGGAAGCGCCCGGCGTGCTCGGCTTGCCGCAGCACTGGGAACGCTACCCGGATGATCGCGACGACGATTACGGTCTCGCCTTCGCCTGGGATGACGCGGTGCATTATCCGAACAAACAACACGCCGACACGGGCCTCGGCGCACACGCGCTGCGCGTGGACGCGGGCGAGGGCGTCATCGCGCGGCACGGCATCTTTCAAAGCCGCGTGCCCGTGCGCGCGGGGCTTGAGTACCAAGGCTACCTGTGGCTGAAGACCAACGGCTATCAGGGGCGCGTCACAGTCGCGCTTGAGCCGGACGCGCCGGGCGGCGCGGCTTACGCGGAGGCGAACATCGAACAGGTCGGCGGCGACGACTGGCGCAAGTACGAGTTTCGTCTGCGCCCGCAGAGGAGCGACCCGCTCGCGCGCTTCGCCGTGCTGTTCGCGGGGCGCGGGCGCGTCTGGGTTGATCAAGCTTCACTCATGCCGGGTGATGCGGCGGCGGGCGGCGTGCGCCGCGACGTGTTCGAGAAAGTTAAGGCATTGCGCCCCGCGTTCATACGCTGGCCCGGCGGCAACGTCGCGCAGGATTATCACTGGCAGTGGGGCACGGGCGCGCGCGACGAGCGGCCCGAGTGGGTCAACCTCTCCTGGAAGAACGAGCTTGAGCCGGGCGACTTCGGCACGGACGAGTACGTTGCCTTCGCGCGCGCGGTCGGCGCAGAGCCGTCGTTGACGGTCAACGTCGAAGGGCGCGGCGCGACCGTCGAGGAAGCCGCCGCGTGGGTCGAGTACTGCAACGGCCCCGGCACGTCGAAGTACGGGGCAATGCGCGTCGCCGCCGGCCACGCCGCGCCGTATAACGTGCGCTTCTGGGAGGTCGGCAACGAAATCTGGGGCGACTGGGTGCGCGGGCACAGCGACGCGGAAACCTACGCGCGCAACTTCAACCGCTACGCCGCCGCCATGCGCAAGGTTGATCCGACCATCAAGCTGATCGCCGTCGGCGACAACGACATGCGTTGGAATCGCACCATGCTCAGCCGCGCCGCCGGGCAGATTGATTATCTGGCGATTCATCACTACTACGGGCGCGCGGAGATGGCCGGCGACCTGCGTAATCTGTGGGCGCGCCCGCTCCATTACGAAAGGTTCTACCAACAGATTGCGGGCCTGCTACGGGAACTCGCGCCGCAGCGCGGGATCAAGTTGGCGATCAACGAGTGGGGACTCGATCTGCCGGTCGAGCAACAGTACTCGATGGCGGCGGCGCTCTACGGCGCGCGTTTGATGAACGTGTTCGAGCGCGCGGGTGATGTGGTCGCGCTGAGCGCGGTCTCTGACATGGTCAACGGCTGGCCCGGCGGGATCATACAGGCGGGCCGCGGCGGCCTCTTCGTCGCGCCGCTCTACCTGGTCAACCAACTCTACAGCACGCACCTCGGCGCGGCACGCCTGGCGACCGATGTCGTCAGCCCTACTTTCGACGCGAGCCGCGAAGGGCGGGGCGTCCCGTACCTCGACGCGGTCGCCAGCCGCACGCGCGACGGCCGGCAGGTCTTCGTCAAACTCGTGAACACTGACCCGGCGCGTGCGCTCGCGACGACGATCAACGTGCGGCACGCGCGCCTCGCACCGCGCGCCGAGTTGGCCACGGTCGGCGCGGCGTCGCTCGCGGCGGCCAATAGTTTTGCCACGCCGGATGCCGTCACGCTTACGCGCAAGACGGTCGCGGCGGGCGCGAGTGTCGGCGTCACTTTGCCGCCGCACTCCGTCTCAGTGCTGACGCTGCAAGCGGTGCGCTAGGGAATTGCGGCATGCGGATTTCGGATTGCGGATTAGAAGCACAGCTATTCCGGCAATCCGCAATCCGAAATCCGCATGCCGCAATCAGTACTGACCTGTTCGTGTGGGATGCAGTAAAATGCGCGCACCGAGGTAAGTTTAGACGGGAGCCATGAGCATCAAGGATGTGGCGCGCGAGGCGGGCGTCTCGACCGCGACCGTGTCGCACGTCATCAACAACAGCCGGTTCGTCTCGGCGGAGACGCGCGCGCGCGTGCTCGCCGCCGTCGAGCGTTGCCAGTACTACCCGAACGCGCACGCGCGCAGCCTTGCGTCGGGGCGCAGCCAGACGCTGGGCCTGCTCATCTCGGACATCGCCAACCCGTTCTTCCCCGAACTGGTGAAGAGCATCGAGGCGGCCGCCTTCGAGCAGGGGTACGACGTGGTGCTGTCGAACACGAACTACGATCCGGCGCGCACGTCGAACTACGTCCGCCGCCTGATCGAGCGAAAGGTGGCGGGCGTCGCGTTGATGACTTCGGAACTGGACACGGCGCTCGTGGACGAGTTGGCGCGGCGACACGTCCCTGTCGTCTTCCTCGATCTGGACGCGCCCGGCGTCAACATGAGCAACCTGTGCATTGACTACGAACGCGGCATAGACGAAGCGGTGCGCCACCTGTCCGCGCTGGGACATCGCGAGATCGCGTTCATCAGCGGGCCGGAGCGTCTGCGCTCGGCCGTCAAGCGACGCGAGGCGTTCCGCGCCAGCGTGCGCGCGCACCTGCCGGCCGCGCCGCCGCCCGACATCTACGAGGGCGACTTCAAACTCGCGGGCGGGCGCGAGGCGGCGCGCGCCATGCTGGCCGCCGCGCGCCGCCCGACGGCCGTCATGGCCGCCAACGACATGATGGCGTTCGGCGCGATGCAAGAGTTTCTGGCGGCGGGCTGGCGCATCCCCGAAGACGTGTCGCTCGTCGGCTTCGACGACGTGGCGTTCGCGGAACTGTCGCGCCCGCCGCTGACGACCGTGTGCCTGCCGCGCACGGAGTTGGGCCGGCGCGCGGTCGAGGCGCTGATGGCGACGGTCGCGCACCCGCACCGCACGGGCGTCGAGTTGCACGTCCCGACTTTCCTGGTCGAACGCGGCACGACCGCGCCGGTCGCCGGCAGCAACGGGCAGCGCGCGTGATGCAGAGCGGCCGGCAAGAAACGTGAGCAGAGATGAACCACGAAATCACACGAAATCACACGAAGTCAGAAATAGGAAGTGAAGCCAAAGCCATAAACTAACGCGCCGGTGTTTCGTGTCGCTTCGTGTGATTTCGTGGTTACTGCTTTTTATGTAGCGGAAGGAAGATGAGAACGAACATGGACGGCAATGAGAGACGACGCGCCCGGCGGCGCGCGGGGCTGACAGTTGCGATGCGGCTGCTGCTCTGCGGCTTAATCTTCGGCGTCAACGCGGCGGCGCAGCGCCGCGCGCAGTTCAGCAACCCGGCCGTCGCGGGCGATTTCCCCGACCCGTCGGTGACGCGCGTCGGCGCGGACTTCTGGGCCGCCGCGACCTCGTCCGAGTGGGGGCCGGAGTTTCCTATCCTACACTCGCGCGATCTGGTCAACTGGGAGGTAGTCGGCTCGGTCTTCCGGCGGCCGCCCGCGTGGTCGGTCGGCAACTACTGGGCCCCGGAAATCTCGCGGGATCGCGGCCGCTTCTTTATCTACTACGCCGCGCGCAGGCGGGGCGGGCCGCTCTGCGTCGCCGTCGCCACGGCCGCGCGCCCGCAGGGGCCGTACACGGATCACGGCCCGCTCGTCTGCCAGGAGGTCGGCTCGATTGACGCGTTCCCGGTGACGGACGAGCAGGGCCGCCGCTACCTGCTCTGGAAAGAGGACGGCAACAGCGTGAGCAAGCCGACGCCCATCTGGGCGCAGGCGTTGTCGGCGGACGGCACGCGCCTCGTCGGCCAGCGGCGCGAGATACTGCGCAACACGCAGGCGTGGGAGAAGCACGCGACGCTCCCCTTCGGCGATCTCATCGAAGGCCCGTCGGTCGTGCGCCGCGGCGGCTGGTTCTACCTTTTCTACTCCGGTAACTTCTGCTGCGGGCGCGAGTGCAACTACGCATTGGGCGTTGCGCGCGCGCGCAAACTTTTAGGGCCGTGGGAGAAGAACCCCGCGAACCCGATCCTCGCAGCGAATGAAAACTGGAAATGTCCGGGCCACGGCACGGTCTTCGACGCGGGCGGCGGGCGCACGTATTTGCTCTACCACGCCTATCACCCGCGCGATTTCGTCTACGTCGGCCGGCAGGCTCTGCTCGACGAGGTCGAGTGGCATGGCGACGATTGGCCCACGATCAATCACGGCAACGGCCCTTCGGGCCGCGCCGCCGCGCCCTTCGGCATCAGCGAGCGCACGCCGAAGTACACCTTCTTCGATAACTTCGTCGCCGCGCGCCTCGCGCCCGGCTGGCAATGGCCGCAGGCGAACGAACCCGTCGCGCGCGTCGTGCCGGCGCAAAGCGGCTGGCTCATCCTGTCGCCCACGGCCGCGCACGCCAAGGACGCCATCGGCGCGGTCGTCGCGCGCACGACAATGACGGGCGATTACGTCGCGACGACGTTGGTTGACGCACGAGGGTTGCCGCCGGGCGCGCTCGTAGGTCTCTCCGCTTACGGCGACGGCGAAAACGCCCTCGGCGCGTCAGTTGACGCGAGCCGCGCCGTTCATCTCTGGCGGCGCGAGAAGAACGAGCACAAGATCATCACCACTCTCGCCGACGCGCTGACCGCGCCGCGCGTTTATCTGCGCATGACGGCGCACGCAGGTCATCTCTATCGCTTCGCCGTCAGCACGGACGCGCGCCGTTGGACGGACGTGGGCGACGAACTAGACGGCAGCTACCTGCCGCCGTGGGACAGGGGCGTGCGCGTCGCGCTCGTCGCGGGCGGCGCGCCGGGCGCGGCCGGCAGGTTCGACTGGCTGCGCATCGAGCCGGCGCGTTAAGCGTAGTCGGGCGGCTGAGCAGGACACTACTTCAACTAAGCGGAGGAATGCGATGAAAACTCAGCGACTCGCGACTTGTCTTACCGTCATTAACCTCGTGCTCTTGGTATTCCTTTTGACACAAATCCGGCGTGCCGGCGCGCAAGACGTTGCGCCAGTGCTGAGAGGGCGCGCGCTCGAAATCGTTGATGCGCAGGGTCGCGTTCGGGCAGACATCGCAGTGTATTCCGAAACGGTTCTCTTGCGCATGGGCGATCAGAACCGCCGCCCCGTAGTGAAACTCACCGCTTCAGAGAAAGGGGCAACGCTCGGCCTCTCGGACGACGCGCAGGGCCGTGCTCAGCTAAGTGCCAGAGGGGACATTGGTAACTTCTTGAAAATCGTCAACAGGGACGGGCGCGAGCAGGTGATCAAGCCCTAGCATTTACCGACCTGGCGTCAGCGCATGTCGTGAACGCTCGTACTTTGTCTTCGATCAGTCACGGGAGAAGAGATCATGAAACGTTGCAACAGCGAAAGAAGGTTAATCGTCGCGTCCTTGTTTACGGTGCTCGCGCTCGTCCTGCTCGCCTCCGGCTGCCGCAAGGAGGGCGGGAGCACGGGCAGCACGGGCGGCGCGTCGGATGCCAAGAGCCGACTCGCGGAGAAGGCGCAGCGCGGCGAGAAGATTGTCGTCGGCTTCTCGCAGATGGAGAACAACGGGCCGTGGCGCATCGCCGAGACGCAGAGCATGCGCGACGAGGGCGCGAAGCGCGCCGCCAAGTACGAACTGCTCGTCACCGACGCGCAGGGGCAGACCTCGAAGCAGGTCTCGGACGTGGAAGACCTGGTGGCACGCGGCGTGGACGTGATCTTCCTCGCGCCGCGCGAGGAGCAGGGGTTTGAATCCGCCATCCAGGCGGCGCGCGAGAAGAACATCCCCGTCTTCATGATCGACCGCGAGGTGAACGGCACGGCCGGGCAGGACTTCGTCACGTTCATCGGCTCGAACTTCGTGGACGAGGGGCGACGCGCGGGCGAGTGGCTGGCGAAGCAGACGAACAACAAGGCCGGCATCGTCGAGTTGACCGGCACGGCCGGATCATCCGTCGCGCGCGACCGCCATGACGGTTTCGCCAACGCGATCAAGAATTTCCCCGACATGAAAATCCTCACCTCGCAGACCGGCGACTTCAACCGCGCCACGGGGCAGAAGGTGATGGAGAACATCATCCAGGCGCACGGCAAAAACATCACGGCCGTCTACGCGCACAGCGACGAGATGGCGCTCGGCGCGATCCAGGCATTGAAGGCCGCAGGGATGCAGCCGGGCAAGGACGTGATCGTCGTCTCGGTGGACGGCGAGAAGGCGGCGCTCGAAGCCATCGTGCGCGGCGAGATGAACGCCACCGTCGAGTGTAACCCGCGCTTCGGCCCCGTCGCCTTCGACACGCTCGAAAAATACCTGCGCGGCGAAACACTCCCCGCGAAGATCATCAACGAAGATCGCTTCTTCGACACGAGCAACGCCGCGCAGTTCGTGGCGACGGCGTTCTGAGCAAAAGTCCAAAGTCTAATGTCCAAAGTCTAAAGTCGAGCCGAGTCTGCTCACTTAAAACCTAAGACATTAGACATTGGACTTTGGACCTTAGACTTTGGACTCTTATGACCAACGAGCCACTCCTCCGCATGGAGGGCATCACGAAAGTCTTTTCGGGCGTGACGGCGCTCGACCGGGTGGACTTCCAGCTTGAGCGCGGCGAGGTGCACTCGCTCGTGGGCGAGAACGGCGCGGGCAAGTCAACGCTGATTAAGATCATGACGGGCGCTTACCGGCGCGACGGCGGGCAGGTGTTCCTCGAAGGCAAGCCGGTTGACTTCCGCTCGCCCGAAGACGCGCAGCACGCGGGCGTCGTCGCGGTCTATCAGGAGGTGAACCTGCTGGCCTACCGCACCGTCGCGGAGAACATCTACCTGGGGCGCGAGCCGCGCCGCTTCGGCATGATTGACTGGCAGCGGATGAACCGGGACGCGGCGGCGCTCCTGGGCCGGCTGGGGTTGGAGATCGAGCCGAGCGCGCCGCTCGGCAGTCTCAACATTGCGCTGCGGCAGATGGTGGCGATTGCGCGCGGCGTCTCGTTTGGCGCTAAGGTCGTGGTGCTGGACGAGCCGACGAGTTCGCTGACCGAGCACGAGGTCTCGATCCTCTACGACGTGATCCGGCGGCTGAAGGCCGAAGGCACGGGCGTCGTCTACATCAGCCACCGCTTCGACGAGCTTTACACGGTCTGCGACCGCGTGACCATTCTGCGCGACGGAAAACTTGTTGGCACGCGTCCGCTCGCGGGGCTAGAGCGGATCGACCTCGTCTGCCTGATGCTCGGCAAGCAGCGCGAGGAGTTGCGGCAGGGCACGACCGCGTTCGGCGCGCACCACGAGCCGCCGAAAGAAGAAGTGCCGCTCCTGCGCGCGGAGAACCTGACGCGTGGGCGCAAGCTCGATCACGTGAGCCTCGCCGTCGGGCGCGGCGAAATCGTCGGCATGGCGGGCTTACTCGGCTCGGGGCGGACGGAGACGGCGCGCGCCATCTTCGGCGCAGACCCGGTCGAGACGGGGCAGGTGCAGTTGGAAGGGCGACCGCTCAAGCTCGGCGGGCCGAACGACGCGATTGATGCCGGCCTCGCCTTCCTCTCCGAAGATCGCAAGGCCGAAGGCATCATCCCCGAATTGTCCGTGCGCGAGAACCTGACGCTCGCGGCGCTGCCGGCGCTCACCAAACTCGGCGTCGTCTCGCGGCAGAAGCAGAACGAGATCGTCGCGCGCTACATGAAGCGGCTCGGCATCAAGGCGGCGAACGCCGACCAGAAGATACGCGAGCTATCAGGCGGCAACCAGCAGAAGGTGTTGCTCGCGCGCTGGCTCTGCAAGAACCCGAAGTTTTTAATCTTGGACGAGCCGACGCGTGGCATTGACGTGGGCGCGAAGGGCGAGATACAGGCGCTCGTCAACGAACTGGCCGAGTCGGGTCTCGGCGTGCTGATGATCTCGTCGGAGTTGGAAGAGTTGGTCGAGGGCAGCGCGCGCGTCGTCGTGATGCGCGACGGGCAGTGCGTGGCGGAGTTGCGCGGCGCGCAGATTTCGCAGGACGCGATCATCCACGCGATGGCGGAAGGCAGTGCGCCCGGCGCGGACAGCGGCGCGAAATAGACGGCGTAAGCGGAGGGCGAAGGGGCTATGGCTGACGCAATGAAGATCGATCCGGCGGGCGCGGTCAAGGCGCGCGGCAGATCAAGCATCGCGGACTACGCGCCCACCTACGGCGCGCTCGCCGCGCTCGTCCTGCTGTTCGTCATCAACGCCTTCGCCACGCCGAATTTCCTCGACGTGAACAACTTCCGCAACATCCTGCTGCAAGTTGCGCCGACGGTGCTCGTCGCCACGGGGATGACGCTTGTGATTGCGACGGGCGGGATCGATCTGTCGGTCGGCTCGGTGATGGCGATTGCGTCGGCGTTCGCGGCCGTTTCATTAGGGCGGGGCGTCGCCCTCGCCATTCTGCTCGCGCTCGTCGTCGCGACGGCCGTGGGCACGCTGAACGGCGCGCTCATCTCCGGCTTCCGCATCCAGCCGATCATCGTCACGCTCGCCTCGCTCATCACGGGGCGCGGCGTCGCGCAGGTCATTAGCCACGGCGGGCAACTGATTCCGTTCGACAACCCACGCTTCGCCTGGCTGGGGCAAGGCTATCTGGGGCCCGTGCCGGTGCAGGTCGTGGTGATGGCGCTGGTCGTGGCGCTGGCGATCTTCGTGATGCGGATGACGAGCTTCGGGCGTTACGTGGCGGCGGTCGGCGGCAACGAGGCGGCGGCGCGGCTCGCGGGCGTGCGCGTCCACCGGACGAAGATCGCGGTCTACGCGATCAGTGGTCTGCTGGCGGGGCTGGCGGGGCTGGTGGAGACGGCACGGCTGAGCGCGAGCGACGCGCAGAAGGTAGGTCTCAACATCGAATTGGACGCCATCGCGGCGGTCGTCGTCGGCGGGACGCCTTTGACGGGCGGGCGCGCGACCGTCGTCGGCACGCTCATCGGCGCGCTCATCATGCAGATGATCACGACCAGCTTCAACATGAACGGCGTCAGCTTCGCGTGGTCGCTCGTCATCAAGGCCGCGATCATCGTCATCGCCGTCTACATCCAGCGACCGAAAGTGGCATGAGCGGAAATGGGCAGGGCGAAGGGACAGGCGAACGGACGGCAGGCGCTTGCGATCAGTGTGCGCGTGCTGCGCGCGCTCGCGCTCGCGCTGTTCGTGCAGTGCTGTCTGCTGTCAGTCCGCGCGCAGGCGGTCTATCACAACCCGGTCATGGCGGGCGACTATCCAGACCCGACCGTGCTGCGCGTCGGCGCGGACTACTGGGCACTGGTGACGACCGGCGGCTGGGCCCCGCACTTCACGATCCTGCACTCGACCGATCTCGTCAACTGGCGCACGGTCGGCGCGGCGTTTCAGGAGAAGCCGGCGTGGGCGAAGGGCGACTTCTGGGCCCCGGAGTTAATCGAGGATCGCGGCCAGTTCTACCTCTACTACACCGCGCGGCGCGACGACGGGCCGAATAAGAAAGGGACGCTCTGCGTCGCCGTCGCCACGGCCGCGCAGCCCGCGGGGCCGTGGACGGATCACGGCCCCGTCGTCTGTCAGGACATAGGCTCGATTGACGCCTTCAGCCTGCGCGACGAGCGCGGGCAGCGCTACCTGATCTGGAAAGAGGACGGCAACGACCGCAACGAGCCGACGCCCATCTGGGCGCAGCCGCTCACGGAAGATGGGCTGAAGCTGACGGGGAAGCGCAAGGAGTTGATCCGCAACGACGCGCCGTGGGAGCGGCACGTCGTCGAGGGCGCATACGTCCTGCGACACGGCGACTACTTCTACCTCTTCTATTCCGGCAACGCCTGTTGCGGGCGCGGCTGCAACTACGCGCTGGGCGTCGCGCGCGCGAAGAAGCTATTAGGGCCGTGGGAGAAGTACGCGGGCAACCCGATCATCGGCGCGAACGCCGCGTGGCAGTGTCCAGGCCACGGCGACGTGGTGACGACGCCGGACGACGGCTACTACCTGCTCTACCACTCTTACCGGCAGCGCGCGGACACGTTCAACGTCGGGCGCGAGGCCGTGCTTGATCGGATCGAGTGGACGGACAAGGGCTGGCCCGCCGTCAACCGCGGCGGCGGCCCGTCGAACGCTGCGTCCGCACCCGTCGGCGTGGGCGAGCGAACGGACGACGACGAATTCTTCTCAGGCTTCAACAGCGCGCAACTCGACGCGGCCTTCCAGTGGCCGATGCGGAGCGAGCAGAGCGCGCACGTTGATACAACGCACGGCGGCTTTCTGCTGCTCGCGCCGGAGAAACAGGGCGCGGTCGAAGACGCTTGGACGGGCGCGGTCGTGGGCGTGCGCGCCCCGGCGGGCGACTACGTGGCGACGACGCTCCTGGACGCGAAAGCCTTGCAGCCCGCGGCGCGCGCCGGTCTCGCGGCTTACAGTTGGCGCGACGCGGCGGTCGGCATCGCGGCCGGCGGCGACGGCAAGGTTTACGTCTGGCGGCGCGAGGGCAGAGACACGCGGACGCTCGCGACGGCGACCGTCTCGAACGCGCCCGTACTCTACCTGCGCATGACGGTCGCGGGGGGCGAGACCTACCGCTTCGCCTACAGCATGAACGGGCGCGACTGGTCGGAGGCAGGCACGCCCGTCAGCGCCGGCTACATCGAAGCCGCGCACGTCGCGCTGACCGCCGCCGGGCCGGCGGGCGCGGCCGCGCGCTTCGACTGGCTGCGCGTCAAGCCGAATAAACATCCGAGGTGATGACTTATGGCTCAGGTCGGCAACCCAACCGTTGACGAGGCCGGCTCGGTGCGCGGCCGGACGGCGCGTTCGCGCGTGACTTCGTTCCTGCAACGGCAGGGCGTGCTCGTGGCGTTGGCGCTCGTGTGCGGGTTCGCGGCGTACCGTTACCCGCAGTTTTTGACGGAGAACAACCTGACGAACGTGCTGCGCCAGAACAGCATGCTCGGCCTCGTCGCGCTCGGCATGACATTCGTGATCCTGACGGGCGGTATAGACCTCTCGGTCGGCTCGCTCTTGGCGGTCGCGGGCGTCGTCGCCGCGCACCTCGCGGGGCGGGGTCTGCCGGTGGCGCTCGCGGCGGGCGTCGCGGTCGCGGGCGTGCTCGGTCTGATTAATGGCGTCGTGATCGCGAAGGCGCGCATCCAGCCGTTCATCGTGACGCTGGCGATGATGATCGCGGCGCGTGGACTGGCGCTCGTCTACACGGGCGAGCAGTCCGTGCGCGTGGACAGGAGCGCGCAGGGGTTCACGGAACTTGGCCGCGGGGCGCTCGGCGCAGGCCCGCTCTCGATCCCCGTCCCCGTCGTCGTCCTCGTCGCGGCCTACGCCATCGGCTGGCTGGTCTTGAATCACACGCGCTTCGGTCGCCACGTCTATTCCATCGGCGACAACGAAGAGGCGGCGCGGCTGATGGGCTTGAACGTGGGGCGCGTGACGATGGGCGTCTACGCATTGAGCGGCGCGCTCGCAGGATTGGCGGGCGTCATTCTCGCGTCGCGGTTGGGCGCGGGGCAGCCGGTGGCGGGCTTGGGCTGGGAGTTGGACGCGATTGCGGCGGTCGTGGTCGGCGGGACGCTGCTGACGGGCGGGCAGGGGAGCGCGCTGTTCACGCTCGTCGGCGTGTTGCTGCTCGGCGTCATCTTCAACATCTTCAACCTCGAAGGCAGCATCACGCCCTGGTGGCAACAGGTGTTGCGCGGCCTGATCCTGCTCGCGGTCGTCATCGTGCAGAACCGTCTGAGCCGGCGCAAGAAGTGAGGCGATTCATGTCAGCGGGGCGTTACGATGAAGCGCAACGCGCGGCGTTCGCACGACAGGTGTTGGACGACGGCTTCTGCGTGTTGCCCGAACATTTCGCGCCGGACGTGCTCGAAGCGTGGCGCGCGGCCTTCACGCCGCTCCTTGAAACGCACATCGCGCGCGAAGGGCATTTGCGGAATCGCGGCCCCGCGCGCTACTACGTGACACTGCCGTTCGTCGCGCCCTTCGCCGACCCGCGCATCTACGAGGACGAGGACGTGCTCGCGGTCGTCCGGCGACTCGTCGGCGACGATGCGGTCATGTGCCAACTCGCCACCGACACGCCGCTCGTCGGTTCGGACTATCAGGACGTACACCGCGACGCGCCGCCGCTCTTTCCCGAAACCGGCCGGGAGACGCCGCCCTTCCAACTCGCCGTCAACTTCCCGCTGGTCGAGGTCACGCCGGAGAACGGGCCGTTCGAGGTGGCGCGCGCGACGCACATGCTGTCGAAGGAGGAGGGCTTGCGTCTGATCGAGGCGGGCGAGCGAAAGCTTGAGCCGCTGCTGATGCGGCTCGGCGACGTGCTGATCCGCGACGTGCGCGGCCTGCACCGCGGCACGCCCAACCGCACGGACGCACCGCGCCCGATGGTCGTCGTCGGCTACAGCCGCCGCTGGCTGCACCGGCCCGAAGTCTCCATCCGCATCCCGCGCGCGACCTACGACAAGCTCTCCGAGCGCGCCCGCTTCCTCCTGCGCTTTAACCCCGTCGTCGAAGCGGCGGACGACGGCGCGCCGGAGGTCTATCAATCGTTCGCTTACTGAAGAACGAGAGACAAAGAAAAAGCAACCACGAAATCACACGAAGCGACACGAAGAAGATCAAAGTTGAGTGATCTTCTTCGTGTCGCTTCGTGTGATTCCGTGGATACCTTCTTTTAGTTGGCCGTGCGCCCGGTGTCCTGTAAATCTTCGAGGCGCAGGCGGGTGGACTCGCCCATGCGGGTCAGCCGCCCCTGCGCGTCAACCTCGTAGTCGGGCACGCCGTAGCGCTGCCAGACCTTCGGGTTGAAGAGGGCGTAGCCGCCGCCGCGCGTCATGCTCGCGACCAACTCTTCCCCGTCCGGCATGCGATAGATGCCGCGCTCCCTCAGTTCTTGCATGGCGTCACAATGCGCGTCGCCCGGCCGCTCACAGCCCGCGCGCGCGCCCGCTTACTTGTAACGGTAAGTGATCCGCCCGCGCGTCAGGTCATACGGCGACATCTCGACGCTCACGCGGTCGCCGACGAGTATGCGGATGCGGTTCTTGCGCATCTTGCCGGAAATCTGCGCCAGCACGACGTGTTCGCTGCCGTCGAGCTGGACTTTGAAGAACGCGTTGGGCTGTTTGTCAACGATGACGCCCTCCGCCGGAATCAGATCGTCTTTCGCCAAGTGCTATCTCCTTAGTGAGCGCGCGCCGCCGGTGCGAAGTGACATCCCCAGCGGGCGCGCCGGTTTTAGTTAGCCACGATTACCTGCTTGCGCGCCGCGGGCGGAACGAGCGCCGCCCGACGCTGCCCATGCGCCGGAGCGTGGGGAACGGCTTGGCCGCGCCGCCGCTGCTGCCGCGCACGCTGCTCACCTGCCCGTTGCCGCCGAAGCCGGGCACGATCACGCGCTCGACCGGCTGCCCCGTCAGGCGCTCGATGGCGCGCATGGACAACTCGTCCACGGGCGACACGAGCGTGATGGCACGCCCCGGCTTGCCCGCGCGGCCCGTGCGCCCGATGCGGTGCACGTAGTCTTCCGGCGCGGCCGGCACGTCGTAGTTGATGACGTGCGAGACGGAGTCAACGTCGAGGCCGCGCGCCGCGATGTCGGTGGCGACGAGCACGCGCGTCTCGCCGTTCTTGAAACCGCGCAGGGCCGCCTCGCGCTGCCCCTGCGTGCGCTCGGCGTGGATGCGGTTAACTTTGTGCTCGCGCGCTTCGAGGATGTGCGAGAGCCGCTCGGCCCCGCGCCGCGTGCGCGTGAAGACGAGCACGCGCTCCAGGTCGCTGCGCTCGCGCTCCAACAGGTCGAGCAGCAGCGCCGTCTTCGATTCGAGCGCGACCGGGTAGGCGGTCTGTTCGACCAGCCCGGCGGCCCGCCCGCGCGGGCTGACCTCGACGAGTTCAGGGTCGCGCATGTTCGTGCGCGCGAGGTGTTCGATCTCCGGCGACATCGTCGCGGAAAACAGTAGCGTCTGCCGCCGCGTCGGCAGCTTCGCGATGACGCGGCGGATCGACGGCCAGAAGCCCATGTCGAGCATGCGGTCGGCCTCGTCGAGCACGAGCACTTCGACTTGCGTTAGATCGACCGTGCCGCGCTCCATGTGATCGAGCAGGCGGCCGGGCGTCGCGATGACGACGGCGGGCGCGCGGCGCAGGTCTGCCAGTTGGCGCGACATGCTCGCGCCGCCGATCAGGTTGACGCAGCGGTTCGTCTTCGCCGGGTTAAGCTCGCGGTACATCGTCTCAATCTGCGAGGCGAGTTCGCGTGTCGGCGCGAGGACGAGCACACGCGTGCCGGGGCGCGCGGTTGCGCCGAGGCGTTGGATGGTGGGGAGAAAGAAAGCGGCCGTTTTGCCCGTGCCGGTTTCGGCGCAGCCGATCAAGTCGGAGCCGCTTAGGATAACGGGGATCGCCCGTTGCTGGATCGGTGTCGGCTCGGTGTAGCCGAGGGACTCGCAGCGGCGCACGAGCGCGGGCTGAAGTCCGAGTTGCGAAAAGCTCATCAAGTTCCTTTGTCTGTGGCCCTGTAACGTTCAGGGCAGTTGTTAGCGCACACCCGGAGCGCCTCCGGCCTGTTTGGTTGCTTGCCGGAGGCGCGCCGGGTAAAAGTTGCCGGTCGCTCGCCTGAGCGTTTACCAGCGCGGCTCGCGGTTGCCACCGCCGCCGCCGCCGTAGCCGCCGCCGCCACGGTTGCCGCCGTAGCCGCCCCCGCCGCCGCGATTGCCGCCGAAGCCGCCGCGTCCGCCGCCGCCGCCGCCGCCGCGATTGCCGCGGTCTTCGCGCGGGCGCGCTTCGTTGACGGTCAGGTTGCGGCCGTTAAATTCTTTGCCGTTGAACTGCTGGATGGCGGCTTCGCCCTCCTCGCGGCTCGCCATCTCGACGAAGCCGAAGCCGCGCGAGCGGCCCGTGTCGCGGTCTTCGACCACGTTGGCCGACTCGACCGTGCCAGCGCCGCCGAACAGTTCCTGCAAATCCTGGCTGGAAGTCTGGAACGAGAGGTTCCCGACGTAAAGTTTCATAGACATAGACGTGTCCTTCTCCCTGCTGGGGAGTGTCAAGAGAAGCTTCGAATCAAAGTGGCTTCGGTGTAACGGTGGCAGCGAAGGCCTGCGTTCGGGTGCTCTGAAGGAGCGGCTTCTGTGTTGTAAACAGCCTACTCTCGAACCATCCAAAACGCCGCCGCCACATTCGAGGCGCGGGGCGCATCACCGTCGATGCGCGAGAGAAGGAATAACCGGGAGTTATGATGCCTCACAGCGAGGGCTAGTTGCAAGGCCGGGCGGGCGGGCACAGGCTAAAAGGCGGCGTTATCTATCGCCGCGTCCGCCCAACTGCGTTTGCGAAACTTGGCGTCCGTCCAGAAGCTGCGGAACAACTCGACGCGGGGCATCGGCTCGGCTTCGTCGTCGGTCGCCGCGGGCAGAATCACGCTGACGACATCGTAACGGTAGGGCGCGGCGGTGAGGCCGAGCGCGCGGCGGTAGGCGCGCGCGGCGCGGGCGATCTGGCGCTGCTTGCACAGGTCAACGTTGGCTGCGGGCGCGGCGAACCAGTCGGAGCGGCGCGTCTTCACCTCGACGAAGCAGAGCGTCTCGCCCTCGTAGGCGATCAGATCGATCTCGGCGTTGACCACCGCGCCGCGCGTGTTCCGGCCCACGGGCAGTTTGAAGTTCGCCGCCACCAGTTTAAAGCCCGCGCGCTCAAGGTGCGCCGCCGCATAAGCCTCGCCCTGCGTGCCGAGCAAGAGGTGCGCGGCCGGCGGGGCCGCTTCCTGATCGGCGACGCGTAGGCGGCGCGCGACGGCGCGTAGCGAAGCCGGGACGAGATGCGTAAGGTTCATCTCCGCCAGCCCCCGCGGCTTTAAGCTACTATGTTGGCCCGGTTGAAGATGGACGCGACAAGGCCGAACATGGCCTGCGCGTTGCGGAAGCCGCTATACCTGTCCGCAGTCCACTCACCTTGGAACTTATTGAGTTGCTCGGTGAGTTCGTCGTCGTACTGAGCCACCAGGGGCTCCAGCTTCTCGGTCGGGGTGGCTTTGAGATCCGCGACAAGCTGGGCGGCGTACTGCCGTGTGCCCTGCAACTCATTCGGCATCAGCCGGTCGTCGCTCAGGAGCGTGTCATAGAACGGTGAACTCAAGACCGAAGAGACAGAGGTCAGCGTAAAGATTAATCCCTGTACATTCACGTGTTTCCTCCACTAGAAGGGCATGGTTTGACGCCGGCCGCGAGACTAACTGGCACGAGGAGCGTCGAAAGCGTGGGCACGATATGCCGGGGCGCGGCCGTTGTCAACAGGCTTAGCGACAATAGTTTTAGCGGAGCGGTGCGTCTTGCAGGTCGCGAGAGGCGCGCGCTAGACTGCGCGCACCGGAAAACTTATGAGCACCGCTGGGTCTGAGGTCAAAGAAACGGGGGGGCGCGCGCGCGCCGCGCTGCCGCTCGTCACCATCGTCGGGCGGCCGAACGTGGGCAAGTCAACGCTCTTCAACCGGCTGGTCGGCGAGCGGCGCGCAATCGTCGGCGACGAGCCGGGGATAACGCGCGACCGCATCTACGGCGAGGCTGAATGGCAGGGCCGCCGCTTCGCCGTCGTGGACACAGGCGGCATCGTGCCCGACGACGACGCGCACATCCCCGCCAACATCCTGAAGCAGGCGGCGACGGCCATCGGCGAGGCGGTCGCGCTCGTCTGGGTCGTGGACGTGCGCGCCGGCACGACGCCGCTCGACGAAGAACTCGCGCGCCTGCTGCGCTCAACCGGCAAGCCCGTCCTCGTCGCCGCGAACAAGGCAGACGCCGTGCGCCTCGAAGCCGACGCGGGCGAGTTCTACCAATTCGGCTTTGGCGAGGTCGTCCCCGTCTCCGCCGAGCACGGCGACGGCGTCGGCGACCTGCTCGACGCGCTCATGTCGCACTTCGACGACGCGGGCACGACTGAGGCCGAAGCCGCGCCGCGCGAAATCCGGCTCGCCATCATCGGCCGGCCGAACGTGGGCAAGTCGTCGCTCCTGAACCGCCTGCTCGGCGAGGAGCGCGTCATCGTCTCGCCCGTCGCCGGCACGACGCGCGACGCCGTGGACACGCAGCTTGAATGGGCGGACGAGAATGCGGAGAAAGGTGAGCGCGCCGACGGCGACTCCGCAATCCGCAATCCGCAATCCACCATCGCCACGCACCGCTTCCGTCTGATCGACACCGCGGGCATCAGGCGCAAGGGCAAGACGGAGGAGATGGCCGAGAAGCTGTCGGTCGTGATGGCGCGGCGGAGTCTGGAGCGCGCGGACGTGGCCGTAGTGGTGGTTGATGCGGTCGAAGGCGTGGCGGCGCTTGACGCGAATATCGCGGGCTACGCGGTCGAGGCGGGCTGCTCCGTCATCATCGCCGTCAACAAGTGGGACGCCGTGCCGGACAAAGAGACGGGCACGCCCGCCGCGTTCGAGCGCGACCTGCGCGACAAGATGAAGTTCCTCGACTACGCGCCGGTCGTCTTCGTCTCGGCGCTGACCGGGCAGCGCGTGACGCGGCTGCTCCCGCTCGCCGTCCGCGCCGACCGCGCGCGCAACCTCCGCATCCCGACCGCGCAACTCAACGAGTTCTTCGCGCGTGCGATTGACGCGCCGCGCGCGCCGACGGCCGCCGCGCCCGTGAAAGGCGGGCGCTCGCGCCTGCGCGTGCAGTACGTCACGCAGGCGGGCGTGCGCCCGCCGCGCTTCGTCGTCTTCACCGCAGGCGGCAAAGGCGGTCTGCATTTTTCCTACGAGCGTTACCTGCAAAACCGCCTGCGCGCGGAGTACGACTTCTTCGCCACGCCGATCCGTATCATCGAAAGGCATAGGCGAGAGCGGAAGAGATAATGTGAGCCGGAAGAGATTTAACCGCAAAGGGCGCAAAGGGGCCGCAGAGGGCCGCAAAGAAAAAACCTTTGCGCTCTTTGCGGCCTGTCTTTGCGCCCTTTGCGGTTAAATCTCACGTGAACCTTTAGATGACCACGACAGCAATCAACTGGCAGGTCGTCGCGCAGGAAGGCGAGGCGCGCGCAGGAGCGTTGCAGACGCGGCGCGCGTTGATCGAGACGCCGGTCTTCATGCCGGTCGGGACGGCCGGGACGGTGAAGGGCGTGCGCTTCGACGCGCTGGAAGCGCCGGAGTTGGACGCGCGCATCATCCTCGGCAACACGTACCACCTCTGGCTGCGGCCGGGCGCGGACGTGGTGCGCGCGTGCGGCGGGCTGCACCGCTTCATCGGCTGGGAACGCGCGCTGTTGACGGATTCGGGCGGCTTTCAGGTGTGGAGTCTGGGCGCGCTCCGTAAGTTGCGTGAGCAGGGTGTTGAGTTCCGCTCGCACGTGGACGGAAGTGCGCGCTTCATGTCGCCCGAAGTCTCGATGGACGTGCAGGCGGCGCTCGGCGCGGACATCGTGATGGCGTTCGACGAGTGCGCGCCGGGCGACGCGCCGCATGATGTCGCGCGCGCCTCGACGGAGTTGACGGCGCGCTGGGCGGCGCGCTCGCGCGCACGCTTCGACGAACTACAACGCGCGGGCGCGGACGCGGGGCGCACGCCGGAGCATCACCCGGCCGTAAACGGCGCGCAGGCCCTCTTCGGCATCGTACAGGGCGCGGCGCATGCAGACTTGCGGCTCGAAAGCCTGACGCGCACGGTCGAGATAGGCTTTGACGGCTACGCCATCGGCGGCTTGAGCGTCGGGGAAGAGAAGCCGGTCATGTACGACACCATCGCGCTCGTCGCGCCGCGCATGCCGCAGGATCGCCCGCGCTATCTGATGGGCGTCGGCACGCCCGAAGACTTGCTCGCGGCCGTCGCGCGCGGCGTGGACATGTTCGACTGCGTGCTGCCCACGCGCAACGGGCGCAACGGGCAGGCTTACACTGCGCAGGGGGCGCTCAACATCAAGAACGCGCGCTGGACGACCGACACGCGCCCGCTCGACGAAGACTGCCCGTGCTCCGTCTGCCGCCGGCACGCGCGCGCGTACCTGCGCCACCTCCACAACACGGGCGAGATGCTGGCGGGCGTGCTCATCACGCACCACAACCTCGCGTTCTTCCTTGACACCATGCGGCGCGTGAGGCAAGCTATCCGGTCTGGTAATTTCGCGCGATTTCAGCGAGAGTTTCTAGAGCGTTACAACTCCGGTGTCGGGTGAGCCTTGCCCGCCGCTTGCACGGGCAAAACTCGTCGGTCGCCGGACTTTTCTGCGCCGAAAATCTCTCGCCCGCCGGCCGTTGGCGCGCGCCGGAGTGGTTAAAACGAAACGTCCCGACCTGCAACCAGCATGGCTACTTTCCTGCTTCTCCAATCCGGCCTCAGCGCGGTGTGGTTTCTGCCCTACATCGCCATCTTCGCCATCTTCTACTTCCTGATCATCGGCCCGCAGCGCAAGCGCCAACGCGCGCTGCAAGAGATGATCTCGAACCTGAAGGCGGGCGACCGCATCATCACGACCGGCGGCATCTTGGCGACGGTCAAATCGGTGCGCGAGAACTCGCTCGTCGTCCTGAGCGCCGACAAGTCCATGCTCGAAATCTCGCGCAACGCCGTCGCGGGGATGCAGGGGGACGAGACGAAGGGGTAAAGAGTTGTCCGTTGTCCATGGTCAGTTGTCCGTTCTGCTTCGGGCTTAAGTCGAAGGCTGAAGATAAACGAACGGCCACGGATAGAAGAACGACGGACGACGGACAACTGATCACGGACAAGCTTTTATGAAGAAGAATCTAACGCAACGGGCCATCATCATCGCCATCGTCACCATCGCCGGCCTCTACGCGGTCATCGGGCCGCGCCACCGGCCGCACGCGAGCGACTTCACGTGGGGCGGCATCAAGCAGACGCTCGCCAACAACATCCATCTCGGTCTCGACCTGCGCGGCGGCTCGCACCTCGTCATGCAGGTCAAGACGGACGAGTACCTGAAGACGTTGACGCAGAACACTGCACAGGCCGTGCAGAAGGCGGCGCAGGCCGCGGGCTATCAGGTGCAGGACGTGAAGTGGAACACCGACGGCGGCAGCTACAGCTTCACGCTGCCGGTGACGGACGCGGCGAAGGTCGGGGAAGTCCGCGACGCGATGCCGAAGAAGGTTGACCTGAACGACTGGACATCGGGCACGTCGGGCAACACGATTACGTGGACGCTGACGGCGAACGCCGCGCGCACGCTCGCCGATCAGGCGACCCAACAGGCGCTGAAGATCATTGACAGCCGCATCAACGCCGTCGGCGTCGCCGAGCCGACCTTGCAGTTGCACGGCGGCGCGAACTCGCACCAGATTCTTTTGCAGATGCCGGGCATTGACGACCCGGAGCGCGTCAAGAAGCTGCTCGTCGCCGAGTCGAAGCTCGATCTCGTCCACGTCGTCAGCCCCGCCAGCCCGTCGCCGATCCAGACCTACAACACCGAGCAGGAGGCCGTCCAGTCGCTCGGCGGCACAGTCCCGTCGAACCGCAAGGTCGTGCCTTACGCCGAGCGCGACGAGCCGACCGCGAGCGCCAACGCGAACGCGAACACGGCCGACCAGAACAAGCCGAAGAAGTGGGTCGTGATCGAGACGCCGCCCGTCGTGGACGGGAGCGAGCTGCGCAACGCGACGGCGGTCGCCAACGATGCGACGGGCCGCAGCGGCTACAAGATCAACTTCCAGTTGAAGCCCGGCGGCGCGGACAAGTTCGGGCAGTGGACGGCGGCGAATATCAATCAGTACATGGGCATCGTCTTAAACGGCGAGGTCAAGTCCATCGCCTACATCAAGTCGCAGATCACCGACTCCGGCGAGATCAGCGGGCGCTTCACGAAGACCTCGGCCGACGATCTGGCGCTGACGCTGCGTTCGGGCGCGCTGCCCGCACCGCTCGCCTACCTGGAAGAGCGCACTGTCGGCCCCTCGCTCGGCGCGGACTCGATCCGTTCGGGCGTCAAGGCGTCGCTCTACGGCCTCGCGCTCGTCGTCGCCTTCATGCTCTTCTACTACCGCGGGTCGGGCGTGAATGCCGTCGTCGCGCTGCTGCTGAACATCATCCTGATGATGGCGGGCCTCGTCATCTTCGGCGCGACGTTGACCCTGCCCGGCATCGCCGGCATCATCCTGACCATCGGCATGGCGGTGGACTCGAACGTGCTCATCTTCGAGCGCATCCGCGAGGAGTTGCACACCGGCAAGACCGTCCTCTCGGCCGTCGATCAGGGCTTCGCCCGCGCCTTCGTGACCATCATTGACACGCACGTGACGACCATCGTCTCGTCGCTGTTCCTGTTCATCTTCGGCACGGGGCCCATTCGCGGCTTCGCCGTCACGCTTGTGCTCGGCCTCGTCGTCAACCTGTTCTCGGCCGTCTACGTGTCGCGCACGATCTTCATCTGGCTGCTCAACCGCAAGGGGCATCGCCCGGAGACGATCAGCATTTAACCGCAGTGACAAGTGACGAGTGACAAGTGACAAGTAAAAACATTTGTCTTAGCTCGTCACTTGTCACTCGTCACTCGTCACTGTTTTAAAAGTCATGGTTCAATTATTCAAAGACGTTAATTTCGACTGGCTGGGCAAGCGGCGCGTGTTCATCGTCATCTCGCTGCTGCTGATGCTGGCGGGGATGTTCTCGGCCGTCATCCGCTATGCGACGGGGCGCGCGCCCTTCAACCTCGGCGTGGACTTCAAGGGCGGCACGGTCATCACGGCCAAGTTCAAGCAGCGGCCGTCGGCCGAGGATGTGCGCGCCGCGTTGCAGAAGGCGGGCGTGCACGACGCAGTCATCCAGCCGGTGACGGACAAACCGGACGAGCACCTGATCAAGCTGCCGCGGCTCGACGCGCCCGCCGCCACCGCGCCCAACGCGCAACCGGGCACGGGGCAGCAAGGGCAGACGCAGGGGCAGACCGAAGGGCAGGCGGTCTTGCAGACGCCGGGCCAACAGCAGCAGGCCACGACCGCGGAGCAGCAGGCGGGCGTCGACACGGGGCGCGCGAGCGTCGAGCGCGCGCTGACGGCGTTCGGGCCCGAAGTGGCGAACAACCAGCCGTTCCCGGCCGAGGGTAACGCCTTCCAGATCGTGGGCACGGACGCGGTGGGCGCGGTCGCGGGCGCGGCGCTGCGCAACCAGGCGGTCGCCGTCACGCTCCTGGCGCTCGTGGGCATCCTCGTCTTCATCGCCCTGCGCTTCGAGTGGACTTACGGCGCGGCGGCCGTCATCGCCGTCTTCCACGACATCCTGGTCACGCTCGGCTTCTTCTCGATCTTCCAGTGGGAGATCAGCCTAACCGTGATCGCGGCGCTGCTGACGCTGGTCGGCTTCTCCGTGAACGACACCATCGTCACCTTCGACCGCATCCGCGAGAACCTGCGCCTGCGCCGCCGCGACTCGCTCTACGACATCACGAACGACTCGATCAACCAGACGCTCTCGCGCACGGTCATCACGTCGGGCCTCGTCCTGCTGTCGGTGCTCGCGCTCGTGCTGTTCGGCGGCGAAGTCCTGTTCGGCTTCTCGGTCGCGCTCTTGATCGGCATCGTCTTCGGCACGTACTCGTCCATCGCCATCGCCAGCCCGATCATGGTCTGGTGGCAGCAGCGCCTTGAGCCTGTGCGCACGCAGCCCACGCCGGCCGGCGCGGCCCGCGGCGCGGCGGGCGCGCGGGGCGCGCAGTCGCCCAAAGCGAAGGCCGCGGCGCGCGGTTCGCAGGGCGCGGCCCGCTCTTGATTACATGCTTGTTAATCGTTAGTTGCAGGCGCGTTGCGGCCTGATTTTTGGCTTGACTTCACGCGCCTTGCGACATAGTATGAGCGCGTTGCTGGCCAATTAAATTGCTTTACAGACGCACCCGTCCGTCCGGCACAAGTGTCTGCGGACGCGTGTTGCGGTTGTCGGCTGAACGGCGCTCGTCAGGCCCGAACTGAATCCCCTCGTGCGGCGTGCGACTCGTTGAGATAGGCCGCCTGTTCGCGCCTTCGCGGTCGCCGCCGCCTGCCCCCACTTTTTAAGGTTCAACTACATCGTCAGAGCGGTTCTGGGCGCAGCCGACGTTTTGGAACAAACGCTTTGCCGGAGACATCTAATCCGATGCCCGTTCCGTTTTAACACCCCGGCCCGCTGGCACCGAGATGAGGGAGGATGAGAGATGTTCGATAGCTTAGTTGAGTCCGGCTCGCACAAGGACGACCTTGCGCGCAAAGGCTCATTCTTCTTGGGCACGTTGGCCATCTACGCGGTCGTGATCATCGGCCTCACCATACTCAGCATCGTGGCCTACAACAACAGTCTGCCCGAGGACAACCTTGAGCTGATGACGATGGTTGCGCCCGTGCCCGTGCAGCAGCAGCAGGAAGAGCAGCCGAAGCAACAGGAGCAGCCGAAGGCGGCGCAGCAGACGCAGCAGCAGGTGGCGACGCGCACCGAGCTGGTCGCCTCTTCGCTCGACCCGACGAAAGTGCCGGAGAAGGTCTCGGCGGTGGCGAGCAAAGTGCCGCCCGTGCCGCCGGGCGGCGCGGTGATCGGGCGGACGAACACGGACGTGGCCGCTTCGGCCGGCCCCATCGGCCCGCCGGGGCCGGGCGCGGGGGTCGGCACGGGCGCAGGGACGGGCCCCGTCGTGAAGGTGGAGGAGGACGAGCCGCCGCCGCCGAAGGCGACGCCGACGCCGGTGCCCAAGCCGAAAGCGCCGATCTCGCAGGGCGTCTTGAACGGCAAGGCCATCAGCAAGCCGCAGCCGCCCTACCCGCCGATTGCGAAGGCGGCGCGCGCCTCGGGCACGGTCGTCGTCGCGATCATCGTGGACGAGTCGGGCAAGGTGACTTCGGCGCACGCGACCTCGGGCCACCCGCTGTTGCAGCAGGCGGCGGTGCAGGCGGCCTACCAGGCGCGCTTCTCGCCGACGCTCCTGTCGGGGCAGCCCGTGAAGGTTTCAGGCTTTATCACTTATAACTTCGTGCTCCAGTAACCGAGCGCGGCGCGGCGTGCGCGCCGGTCGGGCGTTCGAGCGCGGACTCTCCTGCGGGAGACCCGTGCGCCCGCCGGGCGGCACGTCCCCTTCGTTGTTCGTGCTCCCGCTCTAGTGCAGCCAAATTTTTGGGGAGGGTTCTACCGTGACAATTCCAACGATGAGCTTAGTCGGAGTCAAGGCGCTTGGCGTCCTTCTCTTCTTACAGGATCAGGGCGGCGGCGGCGCAGCGCCGGCCGAGAACGCGACCGCCAACGCGTTCACCATGAGCGAGATGATCAAGAACCTGGGGCCCGTGGCCATCGGCGTCATCGCCATCCTCTTGATCATGTCCATGTATTCGATTGCGGTCATGGTCGAGCGCTTCCTGACCTACCGCGCCGCCAAGACGCAGTCGCGCGAGTTCGCGCCGCGCGTCGCGCAGGCGCTGAAGAACGACCGCATCGAGGAGGCCATCAACATCAGCGACAAGCACAAGAAGTCGCACCTGGCGATGGTGGTCAACGCGGGGTTGCAGGAGTTCCGCGCGCACGAGGCGGGCGGCGACATCTCCGGCGACGAGATCGAGGCCAGCAAGCGCGCCTTGCAGCGCGCCATCGCGATCAAGTCGGCCGAGTTCCGCCGCGGGCTTTCGGGCCTTGCGACCATCGGCTCGACCGCGCCGTTCGTCGGTCTGTTCGGCACGGTGTTCGGCATCATCTCGGCGTTCACGGGCATGAAGAACGCGGAGAGCGCCGGCATCGGCGCGGTCGCGGGCGGCATCGCCGAGGCACTCCTGACGACGGCGCTCGGACTCGCCGTGGCCGTGCCCGCCGTGTGGGTGTTCAACTACTTCACGGGTAAGGTGGACGGCTTCATCGTCGAGATGGACAACTCGGCTTCGGAGTTGATCGACTACTTCCTGAAGAACCGGACGCGGCAACTCAAGGCTTAACCGACCAAAGTCCGCCCGCGCCGCAGACGCCACACGTCGTGCCCGCCCCGCCCAGTCGCGGTCGGCGGGCGCGGGCCGCGGCGGGCACTCGCACGGGCAGGCGCGGGCGTAAGGAGAGTGACTTATGGGCATGTCAGCGGGCGGAGGCGGACTCCAATCCGAGATCAACGTCACGCCGATGGTGGACATCATGCTGGTGCTGCTGATCATCTTCATGGTCATCACGCCGCTGTTGCAGTCGGGCGTCTCGGTCGTGCTGCCGAAGGACATGAAGAACCCGGAGGAGGACAAGGGCATCATCAAAGAGTCCTCCGTCGTGATCGCGATCACGCGCGACAACCAGTTCTACATCAAGAAGGAGCGGGTGGACGCCGTCGATCTCAAGGATCGCATCACGAAGCAGATGGAGAACAAGAAGCCGGAGGAGCGGATCGTCTACATCCGCAGCGACATCGGCGCGAACTACGGCTCGGTCGTCGAGGTCATCAACACCATCCGGCAGGCGGGCATAGACCAGATCGGGCTGGTCGCCGACAAGAAGAAGGGCGGCGGCGCGGCGGCGGCCCCGGCCGGCGCGCCCGCGACGTAAGGGCGGGCGCTCGCGTAAGTTAACCGCGCCGGCCCGCGTTATTGCATTGTGCGCGCGCCGGGCACATTAGCGAAGGAGTCTAGAGTCATGGGCATGGGTGGAAGCGGCGGCGGATCAAAGGCCGTCCCGTACATCAACGTCACGCCGCTCATAGACGTGCTGCTGGTGCTGCTGATCATCTTCATGGTCATCACGCCGCTGAAGCCGACGCGCTTCAAGGCGCTCGTGCCGAACGAGCCGCCGCCGTCGAACGAGCCGATCAAGCCGAACCCGCTCACGCTGGTTGTCACGATTGACAAAGACCTGAAGCTGAAGCTGAACACGGACGATGTCGGCTCGGTCAACGACACGGGCACACTCAGCTCGAAGCTCGCGGCCATCTTCCAGGATCGGCGCGTCAACCACGCCTACGAGCCGGGCAAGGAGACGCGCGTTGATCTACCGGAAGAGGAGCGCATCGCCAAGGCGGTCTTCGTCAAAGCGCCGCGCTCGCTGCCCTACGGCGAGGTGGTCAAGGTGATTGACGCGATCAAGGGGGCGGGTGGCAGCCCCATCGGGTTGCAGATTGACGATCTGCCACAGTAGGCGAAACAAGTGACGGGCAGTTCGGCCAGTGCGTGAGGCCCCGCCGCGACGGGCGCGCGCTGGCCCTTCGCTCGTCACCTCGCCGTTTTCGATCTTCGGCCATTCTCGACACGGGAGTCATAAGCAGATGAAACTCTCTCACGCCAGGGCCGCGCTCTTCGCGCTCGCGCTCGTCGCTGCGGTCGCGAACACGGGCTGCATCAACCGCATCCGCGCCAAGAACCAATTGAACGAGGGCGCGCGCGCCTACAAGGCCGGCCACTTCAAAGAGGCCGAGGACTACTTCCGCCGCGCCAAGGAACTCGATCCCGAACAGAAGAACACCGACTTCTTCATCGCCCGCGCCATCCAGTCGCAGTACAAGCCCGGCGTGGAGTCGAACGAGAACAAGGCCGTCGCGCAGGCGGCGATTGAGCAGTACATGAAGGTGCTGGCGGACAACCCGAACAACGAGCTGGCCTACAGCTCCATCGCCTACCTCTACGGTGCGACCGGGCAGGACGACAAGCAGCTCGAATGGATCACCAAGCGCGCCAACGACCCGAACGCCCCGCCCGACAAGCGCGCGGCGGCGCTCACCGTGCTCGCCAGCAAGAAGTGGAACTGCTCCTACACCATCACCGAGCAGACAGCCAACAAGAAGACGGTGGTCGGCGGTACGGGCGCGCACGTCGAGTATATGAAGCCGAAGGAGCAGAAGGACTTCGATCAGGCCAAGCAGTGCGTGACCGACGGCCTCAAGCTCGCCGAGCAGGCCATCAGCCTCGACGTAAACAATGAACAGGCGTGGTCGTACAAGACGAACCTGCTGCTGGAGATGGGCAAGCTCGACGAGATGGACGGCAAGGCCGACCAGGCGAAGCAGGATCGCGACCAGGCGGCCCAGGCCCAGAAGCAGACCGCCAAGCTGAGCGAAGAGAACAAGAAGAAGAAGGAAGAGGAAGAGAAGGCCAAGGCGGAAAAAGAGAAGGAAGGCTGACGGCGCGGCCCGCGCAGGCGACCGCCCGCCGGACTTTTCTCATCCCCTCCACGGCGCACAGGTGATGCCCGGCTTCACGGCCGGGCATCACCTTTCTTATAATAAGCCGTTAGCGATTAGCTGTTAGCTGTTAGCTTCTACCAGACAGGGAATATTGTTTTACTGAAATCCAGCCGGCTTGATCATCACGACCGGGCTAACGGCTAACAGCTAATCGCTAACGGCTTTCTATGATTCGCATCGAAGAGATCGTCCAGAAGGTGGCGCGCAATCACCCGCAGGCAGACCTGGACATGCTGCGGCGTGCCTACTTCTTCTCGGCGCGCGAGCACAAGGGGCAGACGCGCGCGTCGGGCGAGCCTTACCTGGTGCACCCGCTCGAAGTCGCCAACATCCTCGCGGAGATGCGCCTCGACGAGGTGTCGGTGGCGACCGGCCTCCTGCACGACGTGGTCGAGGACACGCTCGTCGAGCCGCAGGCGATCCGCGAATACTTCGGCGAGGAGGTGGCGCACCTGGTCGAGGGGCTGACGAAGATCGCGCAGATCAGCAGCCAGTCGAAGGAGGTGCAGCAGGCCGAGAACGTGCGCAAGATGCTGCTGGCGATGGTGGACGACGTGCGCGTCGTCCTCGTCAAGCTCGCCGACCGCCTGCACAACATGCGCACGCTGCAATTCCTCAAGCCCGAAAAGCGGCAGCGCATCGCGCAGGAGACCCTGGACATCTACGCGCCCATCGCGCACCGCCTCGGCATGGGCAAGCTGCGCGGCGAACTGGAAGACCTCTCTTTCCAGCACCTGCACCCGGAGGACTACCACGCGCTCGCCGCCCAACTCGCCGCCCGCCGCGCCGAGCACGAGGCGTTCCTGCAAACCACGACCACGACGCTTGAAGAGAAGTTGCGCGAGGCGGGCGTCGCGCTCGTGCGCGTCGAAGGAAGAGTCAAGCGGCTCTTCTCGATCTGGAAGAAACTACGCCGGCAGCGGATCGATCTCGATCAGGTTTACGACCTGGTCGCCGCGCGCATCATCACGCCCGACGAGGTGCGCTACTGCTACGCCGCGCTCGGCGTCGTGCACAACCTCTGGCGGCCCGTGCCCGGCCGCTTCAAGGACTGGATCGCCACGCCGCGCGACAACCTCTACCAGTCGCTCCACACCTCCGTCATCGGCCCCGAAGGGCAGCCGTTCGAGATTCAGATTCGCACCGAGGAGATGCACCGCATTGCCGAGGAGGGCGTCGCCGCGCACTGGAAGTACAAGGAAGGCCGGCGCGGCGCGCACGAGGACGACCAGGCGTTCCAGTGGCTCAGGTCGCTCATCGAGTGGACGCAGGAGGTCAAAGACTCGCGCGACTTCCTCGAAACCCTCAAGCTCGATCTCTACCCGAAGGACGTTTACGCCTTCACGCCGATGGGCAAGATCATCCAGCTCCCGCGCGGCGCGACGCCCGTGGACTTCGCCTACATGATCCACACCGAGATCGGCAACACCTGCACGGGCGCGCGCGTCAACGGGCGCATCGTCCCCTTGCGCACGCAGATACAGAACGGCGACGTGGTCGAGATCATCACTTCGCCAAACTCGCACCCCTCGCGCGACTGGCTGAACTTCGTCGTCACCTCACGCGCGCGCAACCGCGTCCGCCACTTCGTCGCCGAACAGCAGCGCGCAGAAAGTATAGACATCGGACGCAAACTCTTCGAGCGCGAGGCCGCGCGCTTCCAACTCTCGGCCAAGAAGCTGCTGAACGACTCGAACGGCGACTTCAAGCGCGTCGCCAACGAATACGGCTTCGGGCGCGTGGACGATCTCCTGGCCGCCATCGGCTACGGCAAGATCATGCCGCGCAACGTGGTGGCGAAGTACCTCGGCCCCGAAGAGTTCGCCAAGCTCGAAGAGCGCAAGGAGTCGAAGCTGCGGAGCGGCGTCCAGGCCGTCAAGCGTTTCATCCGCCTGGGTGACGACGCCATCGCCGTGCGCGGCGTGGACGACGTGCTGATCACGCGCGCGCCCTGCTGCAACCCCGTCCACGGCGAGGCCATCATCGGCTACATCACGCGCGGCAAGGGCGTGGTCGTCCACGCGCGCCGCTGCAAGAACGCGCAGCAGTTGATGGTCAACCCCGAACGGATCGTCGAGGTCGAGTGGACGGGCAAGGCTGACCAAGCGGCTTACGCCGTCAAGCTGCTCGCCGTCACGGAGAACCGCACCGGCATGATCGCCGGCATCACCAACGCCATCTCCGACATCAAGACCGGCATCCGCGAAGCCAAGGCCACGGTCGGGGCTGACAACCGCGGCCTCATCGAAGTCACGGTCGAAGTCTTCGACATGAAGCACCTCGACAAAGTCATCCGCTCGATCCGCGGCGTCCCCGGCGTCCTCGACGTGGAACGCCTCCACGGCACGGCGTGAAAGGCAATGACGAGTGACAAGTGACGAGTGACAAGTTTTTGTCTTCTGCTCGTCACTCGTCACTTGTCACTCGTCACTGCCTTTAAGGCATCCGCCGCGCGGAAAACCTCATCAATACAAGCTGAACCGTTAAATCGCCTCGCCTGTCCGGGTCACGTCCGGGGTCGGAAACCGCGCTCGCGCGTTGCCGCGCGGGTGTTGGTTTGTTAAAATCCGCGTTTCGTTTGTGCAGCCTGAAAAGCGGGTGTCGTCACCGTGAAGCAGATCGTCAAAACAGACAGTGCGCCGCAGGCCATCGGCCCCTACTCGCAGGCCGTCGTGGCCGGCGGCTTCGTGTTCGCCTCCGGGCAGATTCCGATTGATCCGCAGACAGGCGAGTTCGTCGCGGGTGGCATACGCGAGCAGACTGAGCAGGTCTTACGCAACCTGTCGGAGGTGCTCGCGGCGGCCGGGAGCGACTTCGCGCGGGTCGTCAAGACGACCGTTTACCTGGCGGACATGAACGATTTCGCGGCGATGAACGAGGTGTACGGGCGGTACTTTCAAGCAGAGCCGCCGGCCCGCGCCACCGTCCAAGCGGCGCGACTGCCGCGCGACGCGCGCGTCGAGATCGACGTGATAGCGTTAGCTCAGGGATGAGGGCGGAGGGATGAGGGATGAATAAGACGGAGGGGCGAGGGTGCTATTCATCCCTCATCCCTCCGCCCCCATCCCTGTAAAGGCAGCTACGCCGCCTTCGCGACCTTGCCGGCTTTGATGCAGGTGGTGCAGACCTTCATGCGCACCGTGCCGCCCTGCGGGCGCTGGACGCGGATCGATTGCAGGTTGGGGTCGAAGCGGCGCGGGGTGCGGTTGTTCGCGTGCGAGACGTTGTTGCCGAACTGCGGCCCCTTGCCGCAGACTTCGCATCGTTTAGCCATGAGTGCTCTACCTCCAGACGGTGAACAGAAGCGCCCGCGGTCGTCGTGCCGTAGCACAGTCAAGAATTCGCGGCGCTAAGGAAACGAAATTTATAGCAGACGGTTTTACGGCCCGTCAAGCGAACGGTCGGGACGGGCAGAGCGGCCCGCGGTCATCATTCAGTAACGTGAAGGAGCAAAGCCACAGTGCCTAGAGTCAAGCAGATCGCAGTTTTCGTCCTCCTCGTCGGCTCGGCCGTCGCCCTCGCGGCGTGCAACCGCGCCAGCGGCGGCGGCGCGGGTAAGGACACGGCCGTCGCGGCGGTCGTCAACGGCAAGAACATCTACCTGCGCGAGGTGGACGCGGTGCTCAACCAGCAGGCCAAGGGGCAGCAGTCCGACATCTCGCACATGTCGCAGATGGAACTCGCCGCCGGCCGCCTGCAAGTCCTCGACGATCTGATCCGGCAGGAAATCCTTTACCAGCGCGCCGAGAAGGAGGGGCTGCTGCCAAAGGACGAGGAGGTGACGCAGGTCATTGAGGAGCAGAAGCAGCAGAGCGGGATGACGGCGGAGCAGTACCAGGAGCAACTGCGCCAACTGGGCCAGACCGAGCAGGAGTTGCGCGAGATCGCGCGCAAGCAGCTCGCGATCAAGAACCTGCTCGACCGCACGGGCAGCAAGGTCGGCACGCCGAGCGAGAAAGAGGTAACTGACTTCTTCAACAGCAACCGCGAGCGCTACATCACCGCGCGCGGCGTCGGCCTCGCCGCCATCATCGTCGATCCGAACGACAACGGCGCGACCAACGACGCGAAGGGCGACACAGAGGCCAAGAACAAGATCGACATCATCTACCAGCGCCTCAAGAGCGGCGCGGACTTCGCCACCGTCGCCCGCGAGCAGAGCGAAGACCCGCAGTCCGTGCGCGGCGGCGGCGACATCGGCTTCTATACCGAAGACGATCTGAAGAAGGCCGGCTTCCCCGCCGACCTGATCGCGAAGTTCTTCGGGCCGATGCAGACGGGCGACATCACCGCGCCGGTCAAAGGTTCGGACGGGCGCTACGAGATTTTCAAGCTGACGGCGAAGCGCCTTCAGACCGAGAACCTGACGCTCGATAACCCGGACGTGCGCAAGGACATCACGGACACCATCAACAACCAGCGCAAGCAGTTGATGAACGCGGCGCTCTTGGAAGTGGCGATGAGCGAGGCGCACATCGAGAACAAACTGGCGCAGGACACGATGAACAACGCCGCCGCGCTCAGCAGCCTGCGCCCGGCCGGGGCGGCGACGCCCGCGCCCACGCCGGCCGCGTCCGCGTCGCCGGCCGCTGCTAGCCCTTCGGCCACGGCCGCGCCCGCCGCGAGCGTAAGCGCCAGCCCCGCCGCCGCCAGAACGCCCGCCGCGGCCAGGCCGACCGTCGCGGCCACGCCCCGGCCGGCGGCCACTCCGGCGGCCAAGCCGGCCAACACGCCCGCGCCCAAACCGCCGGCCAGCGGCAACAGCAACCACTAAGTGGCTCGTAAATCGTGAATCGTCAATCGTGAATAGATAAAGGCGCTCTTTCTATTTACGATTGACGATTCACGATTTACGGCTTTTACCCGGCACTGCTTTACCATGCTGTTCCGACTCTCAGACGTTTATAAATCCTACGGCGCGCAGGACGTGCTGCGCGGCGCGTCTTTGCAGATCAATCCGGGCGAGCATGTGGGCTTGGTGGGGCGCAACGGCGCGGGCAAGACGACGCTGTTCCGCCTCATCAGCGGCGAGGAGACGCCGGATCGCGGCGACGTGGTGCGCGCGCGCGGGCTGCGGCTGGGCCTGCTTGAGCAGCACGTACACTTCGAGCCGGGCGCAACCGTCCACGAGGCCGCGCTCGCCGCCTTCGGCCGGCTGCAACAGATCGAGCACGAGATGCACGAGCTTGAGCACCGCATGGCGGAAGCGCCCGCCGACTTAGACGCGGTGCTCGCGCGCTACAGCGACCTGCAACACGAGTTCGAGCGCGAGGGCGGCTTCGAGTACGCCGCGCGCGCCGAGGCCATCCTGCAAGGTCTCGGCTTCGAGCGCGAGACGTGGACGCTCGAAGTGGAAAAACTTTCGGGCGGGCAGCAGAACCGGCTCGGCCTCGCGCGGCTCTTGCTGGCCGAGCCGGACGTGCTGCTGTTGGACGAGCCGACGAACCACTTGGACGTGGCCGGCGTCGAGTGGCTCGAAGAGTTTCTAGCCGCCTACAACTCGGCCTACGTCATCATCTCGCACGACCGCTATTTCCTCGACCGCACGTGCCGCCGGATCGTCGAGATCGAGAACGGCAAGGCGGTCAGCTACGCGGGCAACTACTCCGCCTTCCTCGTCGAGCGCGAGGAGCGGCGCGCGGCGCAGCGCCGCGCCTACGAGAACCAGCAGCAGCTTATCGCCAAAACGGAAGACTTCATCCGCCGCAACATCGCGGGGCAGAAGACGAAGCAGGCCAAGTCGCGGCGCAAGATGTTGGAGAAGCTTGAGCGCGTGGACGCCGTGCGCGTGGATCAGTCGGCGGGCAATTTTCAGTTGAAGGGCGTCGAGCGCACGGGCAACCAGGCGCTCATCGTCAAAGACCTCGCCGTCGGCTATCCGGGCCGGCTGCTCGCGGAAGCGATCACGTTCACGCTCACACGCGGCGAGGCGCTCGGCATCATCGGCCCGAACGGGTCGGGGAAGACAACGTTCATCAAGACGCTCTTAAATAAGCTGCCGCCGCTCGCGGGCGAGGCGCGCTGGGGCACGAAGGTGCAGGTCGGCTACTACGCGCAGCAGTTGGACGATCTCGACCCGCGCAACGAGATCATCATGGAACTGCGCCGCGTCGCGCCGTCAACGGTCACGGCGGGCGAGTTGCGCAACTTCCTCGCACAGTTTCTCTTCACCGGCGACGACGTTTACAAGCACGTCATTGATCTTTCAGGCGGCGAGAAGGGCCGGCTCGCGCTCGCCAAGCTGATCTACTCGCGCGTCAACGTGCTTGTCTTAGACGAGCCGACGAACCACCTCGACATCCCCTCGCGCGAGGCGCTGGAGGAGGCGCTCGACGCCTACGACGGCACGATCATCACCATCAGCCACGACCGCTACTTCCTCGACCGCATCGCCACGCAAATCCTCGCCCTCGACGGGCAGGGCGGCGCGGAGCACTACGACGGCGACTACACCGAATATCACGACTGGAAGGCGGCCCGGCGCGCGGCAGAGGCGGCGGCGAAAGCCGAGCAGGCGAAGCCAGCGGCTAACGCAAAGCAGTCCGCGCAGCCTGCGGCGAAGTCCGCGCCCGCGCGCCCGGCGAAGGCGGCGGGTGGCAAGGGCGGCGGCAAGAAGACCCCGCCGCGCACGCCTGAGATGATCGAAGCCGAGATCGCCGAGACGGAGAAACGCCTCGCCGCGCTCTCCGACGAGTTGTCACGCCCCGAAGTTGCCCGCGACGCGACGCGTGTCGGCGCGCTCAACGACGAGTACGCGCAGGCGGACACACGCCTGCGCGCGCTCTACGAAGAATGGGAGCGCGTCGCCGCCGAGACGGCGCGCGCCTGAGAATCAGCATGATAAGATTGACAACGTTACTCCTTATCAAACTACCGTTTGGCCGAACCGCTCCTCGTTAATTCTTCCAGACTCGGAATCTCATCCCACGACGCTTGTTCGACGTGCTTTTGTAGTTCGATGAAGCGCGGGTCGGAGCGGAGCGGAGCGAAGCGTGGGTCGAGGCGCATGAAGATCATGCCGGGCTGGCGGTCTTTGTAAGCCTGATAGAGCGCGGCGAGGGCGTGCTCGCGGTCGCCCAGGCCCGTGTAGATGAGCGCGGTGAAGTAGGACGAGACGTAGCCGTCGGCGCGGGGCGTTTGCAGCCAGTTGAGAATCTTGCGCGCCTCGGCCTGCTTGCCGGCGGTTGCGTAGGCATAGCCGAGCGCGGCGCGCGCTTCGGCGTCGCCCAGCAGCGCGACGGCGCGTTGCAGTTCGTTGATGGCGTCGGCGCGGCGCGCGGGCTGTTGCAGGTAGATGTAGCCGAGGTAGAGGTGCGCGACGCCGAACGTCTGATCGACTTCGAGCGCCTTGGCTACTTCCTTGCGCGCCTCCTCGTAATGTTCGGGGCCGGAGTAGTAGAGGTAGAGACCGGAGTTGGCGTTGATGATGAGCGAGAGCGGGTCAAGCTCCTGCGCGCGCCTGATCTCGGCGAGGGCTTCGGGGAAGCGATTCATCTGCACGAGGTCGGACGAGTACCACTGGTGCGCCGTCGCGTAGGATGGGTTGAGCGCGATGCCCTGGCGGAACTTCTGTTCGGCCGCCGCCCAGTTCCAGTCGTAGGCCATCTCGACGAAGGCGAGCGACGTGAGACCTTCGGCGAGTTGCGGGTCGAGTTCCAGCGCGCGCTGGGCGGCGGCCTTCGCCTTGGGCATCGCGTCGCGCGGCGGGAGCACGCTGTGATCGCTCAGCAGGGCGTAGCAGTCGGCGATGCCGGCGTAGGCGAGCGCGTAAGAAGGGTCGTAGCTGATGGCCTCGTTGAAGGCTTCGATGCCTTTACGGAAGCCCTCTTCGTTGCGCCGATTCCAGAAGTAGCGCCCGCGCAGGTAGGCTTGATAAGCCTCGTTGCTCTCCGTGTAGCGTTTGGGCGTCGGCATCGGAAGCGCGGCACTCGTCGGCATGCGCAGGCGGCGCTGCAACACGTCGGCGGTCGCGCGCGCGATCTCCTCCTGCACGCCGAGCACGTCGCCCATGCGCCGGTGGTAGTGCTCGCCCCAGAGGTGCGTGTCGTCGCGCGCGTCGATCAGCTCGACGCTGATGGAGAGATCGTCGCCGCGCGCCTGGACGCTGCCGGTCAGCACCGCGCCGACGCCGAGCGCGCGCCCGACCTCGACCGGCTCGGCGTTGCGCCCCTCGTAGCGGAACACGGCGTTGCGCGACATGACCTTGATCGGGAGTTGCTGCGACAGGCTGTTGATGAGGCTTTCCGTGATGCCGTCGGAAAGGTATTTCGTGTCGGGGTTGCCGTCCGCGTTGACGAACGGCAGCACGGCCAGCGAGTCGAGCATGGGCGTGCCGCGCCGCGCGTAGAGCAGATAGCCGAGCGTGCCAAGCAACAGCGCCACAGCGAGCGCGCCGAGCGCGAACGCGGGCCAGCGCCGCCGCGCACGTCGCCGCAGCCTCGTCGTCGTCCGGCGCGCGGACGAGCCGCTCTGCGTCGGCAGGTCTGCCGGCCAAGCCGAGGGCAGGATGGGTTCGACGGCGGCGTTGCCGAGCGTGGCGGCGACCGTTTCCAGGTCGGCCCGCATCTCGGCGGCGGTCTGGTAGCGCGCCTCCGGGTCTTTGTTGAGCGCCTTGAGCGTGACCTGATCAAGCTCCGGCGTGACGTGCGGGTTGATCTCCGAGGGCGGCGGCGGATCGACGTGCAAGACCTGCGCGCCGACCTCGATGACGTTCGCGCCGGCAAAGGCGGGGCGGCCCGTGACGCACTCGTAGAGCAGCGTGCCGAGCGCGAAGATGTCGCTGCGCGCGTCCACGGGCGCGGAGCGCGCCTGTTCGGGCGACAGGTAGTGCGGCGTGCCGACGACAATGCCGGGGCTGGTCAGCGCCGGCCCGTGCAGGGTCGAGGCGTCGGCGTCGAGCTTCAGGTCTTGAATCTGTTTCGACAGACCGAAGTCGAGCACCTTGACCTGCGCCTCGTTGCTGATGCGGATGTTCGAGGGCTTCACGTCGCGGTGGACGATGCCGTGGCGGTGCGCGGCGTCGAGCGCGCCCGCCACGTCCGCGATGATGCGCACGGCCTCGCCGAGCGTGAGCGTGCCGCTGTTCAGCTTCTCGGTCAGGTCTTGCCCGCCGACCAACTCCATGACGAGGAACGGGTCGCCCTCTTCGGTCTCGCCGTAGTCATGCACGGTGGCGATGTGCGGGTGGTTGAGTGCGGAGATGGCGCGCGCCTCGTTCAGGAAGCGCGCGCGGAACGACTGCCTGTCCGCGCCCTGACCGGGAAACTTGATGGCGACGAGGCGGCCGAGCCGCGTGTCCTCCGCCTTATAGACGACGCCCATGCCGCCCTCGCCGAGCCTGTCGAGGATGCGGTAGTGGCTGATGATTTTCCCCTCGAACATGTTGGCGGAAGCGCGCCGCGCGGGCAGCGCGCCGGTAGCAGGAGTCACGGTGCAGGCCACACGAGCCTGAGCAAGCGAAACGACTGCGGCACGTCGGGAACTGTAGCGCGGATTATAAACGCAACGGGCGAACGCGCGCCACCGTTTTATCCGCCGGCCGCGCCAAACACGTCCGGGCGCAGCACAGACCAGAACGCGAGCCACGGCGGCGCGATGGCGACCAGGTGATGCCAAGTGCCCGGCGCGGCCTGCGGGTCGGGATGGATTGACGTGGTGTCCAAGAGGTCTTCGAGCACGAAGCCGCAGGCGCAGAGACCCCTGACGAGCGTGCTCAGCGTGTGGCGGTACTCGCGCGGCCCCGGCACGCGCGCGTGCTTATCGCGATCATAGACCCAGTCGGAGTCGGCGTTCGTCAACTGCGCCCCGTCTATGTACGAGTGTCGGAGCGCGTAGCCCGCGCCGTCCCAATCGCGCTCGCTGAGACCCAAGAGGAAGGGGTTGGCGCAGGAGAGGAAGTAATGACCGCCGGGGCGCAGGACGCGCGCCACCTCGCGGAAGACGACCTGCACGTCGGGCACAAAATTCAACGAGTACGGGTGAAAGACGTAATCGAACGAGGCGGCCGGCAACGCGGACAGGTCGCGCATGTCGCCCTCGACAGTCTCGATGCGCAGGCCGTAGTGCTCGGCCGCCGCGCGGTCGCGCGCAAGCTGCTCCGGCGACAGATCGAAGACCGTGACCTCCGCACCCAACAGCGCGAAGCCCGCTGACTGATGCCCGCCGCCGCTCGCCAGACACAACACGCGCTTGCCCGTCACGTCGCCGAACCACCCGTCGGGATCGAGATTCTGCCGCGCCGACTCTGGCGTCTGGTTCAGGCGCATGCGCGTGAACAGCGCGTCCGCCTCCGCCAGCGCCCGCCAGCGCGCGATGTTGTATTGGGCGATCTCGTCCATCACGTCGCCTTCCCTCCGTCCGTTTTGCCCTCGACGTAACGCGGCAGCCCTTCGAGCAGGTAGTCGAGGCCGAGCCAGATGCTCCAACTGTGATGATAGAAGACGACGGGGAAGAGCACCGCCGCCGCGCAGACGATGGGGAACGTCACCGCGTCGCGCGCGTCGAGCGCCAGCAGGCAGAAGTAGTAGACGGCGAGTAGCACCAATTCGGTCGTGACGACGTTGATGGAGAGCGCGCCGACGAAGAAGCCCTCCTCGCGCTGGAAGAGCGCGCGGCACTGCGGACAGTGATGCCTGATGCGAAAGGGGCGCGCGGCAATCGCCGCCCGGCCGCACGCAGGGCAGCATAGGCGCACCGAGCGGAGCGCCGTGGCGAAGACGGAGGCGCGTTCTCGCGGCACGATCAGCTTATCTGTGAGTGGCGAGCATGAGCCTGACCAGCCAGACGACCACCAGCAGCACGACGACGAGGCCCAGCATGAAAATGAAAATCCACTTGTTGCGCCGCCCCGTCTTGATCTGCCAGAGTCCGCTCGCCATGCTCGTCAGCCCGAACACGATGATGAGGGCGAACAGACCGAGAATCAGGAAGCCCTGCTCTGGCGTCCCCGTAAACCGCGCGCCGTCGCCGGGCGCACCCAGCAGCGTGGGCGCGAGGTTGAAAGTGATCGTCCCCATCAGGCCGACGAGGAACAACCCGATGAGCAACTGTAGCCAGCCGAGGACGCGCACCTCGCGCGCCGTCCGCAGCCGCTGCCCGCACTTGGGGCACTGCTTGACGGCCTCGTTTGTCTCATAACTGCACCTGTAGCAGGTGCGCAGTTGCTCCATGACAATCCTCTCCGTTGAGCGCGGGTCGCGGGCGGAAACCTAGAGCGGCTTGCTGCCGAGTTTACCAAAGCCGCCTGCCGCCGGGAGCGCGGGCCTCCCGCCCACCAAAGCGTGCTTTAGCACGCTTCAAAGGCTTCGCTTTCTGCAAGCGTGCGTGAAAGCGCGGCCCGTTATTCGCGCGCCCGCGCTCCCAGCATAAGCGCACATAGGTAAACTTAAACGAAAGCTGCTCTAGGGCAACTCACCTGCCGACTACGAGCAGCGCAAACGTGCCGGGCACGACGCTGGGGCGGGGGCGGGGGCGCTCCGGCGTCGGCGCGGGCGGCGGCCCGAATTCCGCGCTGACGAGGTAGACACGGTGCGTCTTCGGGTCGAGCGCCATCGTGCGCGCCCCGCGCTGCGTCGGCACGTTGTCGAGCACGCTGAACTTGTCCGGCGCGTCTTCGCGGACGACCGTGAGCGTGCCCTCGCCATTGGAACTAAACGCCAGCCCCGTCTCCGGGTCGAACCCCGTCGCGTCCACGCCGCCCCCGATGGGCAGCGTAGTAACCACGCGCCCGTCGTCTGCGTTCATGACGACCAGCAGCTTGTTGCCGCAACCGACGAAGAGTCGCCGGTGCTTGCGATCCATCGCCATCCCCGTCGGTTCTTCGCCGGGCGCGAGCGGCCAGTGCGCCGCGACCGCCAGCTTGCGCGAGTCCAGCGCCACGACCTGACTCTTGTCCTCCAGGTTGATGTAGAGATGTCCCTGCCCGTCGGCCGCGGCCGATTCGGGGCGACCGTCGAGCGCGACCGTGCCCGCCACCGTCTCGCTCTGCGCGTCAATCGCCGTCGTGTCCCGGCTCGCGCCGTTCATCGTGAAGACGCGCTGCGACGCCGGATCGTAGAGGATGGCATCCGGGTTCCGGCCGACCGCGACCTCCTTCAGCACTTTGAGCGTCTTCAACTCGAAGACCGTGACCGTGTTGTCCCGCCCGTTGCTGGTGAAGCCCTTGTTCAACTCCGGCACGAGCGCGATGCCGTGGACGCCCGCCGTGCCGGGAATGTCGCCGACCAACTTGCCGGAGTCTTCGTCAACCACCAGGACGTGCGTCGAGCGCGAGATGTAGATGCGGTGTGCCTGGCTGTCAACCGTCAGGTAGTCCCACCCGCCTTCGCCGCCGAGCGTGATCTTCTGCGTCAGGTGATAACCGGACGCGGGCTTGCTCTGGGCATGAATCAGGGCGGCGGGCAGAAGCAGAAAGCCGACGAGCACGACGCGCCAACGATGGAGTTTCACCGGACACCTCCCGCCATCACAGTTAGGAAAACGCGCCCCGCATGATACAACCATTTCCGCGATCCTAAAACGGCCTCGCCGCCGAGGCTCGCATTTAGGCGTTGCAGGATTTGGAAATAGGAGTATAGTGGCGGCAAGAAGTGGCATGCCGTCCTCGCGGGTGGCATGTGACTTCAAGAGCGGCGATGCAGCGAGGGCTTCGCCGCTCTCTCTCTTTTGTCGCCCGCGCAGCACGGCCTTAACGGCATGCCCTCAAGCCCGCTTGACACTGACTGAAAGCCTTTGTTAACTTACCTTTCCGCTTGCAGCTTGGTCGGTTGCGCGTGTAGTTGTTTGCAGAGCCTTTGTAGGCACGTAGCTCAGGGGTAGAGCACTACCTTGACACGGTAGGGGTCCGCGGTTCAAATCCGCGCGTGCCTACCATTCAATGTTTCGACAGCGAGCTCCGGAAGACCTTTGCCGGACGAGTGAAGACGAATGACGCGAACTCGAACTACGTTTCGATTTTAAGTCACGGCGACCTGCCACCAACGGGCGGGCGCGGCGAAGGCGCTTCTGTCGAATCCGATCTTAATTTGTTCGTCTCCGCTGGCGAACACGACATTTCAGCAGTCGGTTTGACGCCATCTCCGTCCGCGCCGCTCGTTGTGGGAGTGAGGCTTGACCTGTGCGAGGTTGCACGAGTCATGCGCGCGCATGAGCAGACGGAGGTGCTACGATGATGAGCGAAGTAAACGTACAACTGAAGGACGGGCAGGCGGCGCAAGTGCCGGCCGCCGCGACGGTCGGCGACGCCTTGAAGCAACTCGACCGCGACGCCGCCAAGCGTGCGCTCGCGGCGCGCGTCAACGGGCACGAAGTTGACCTCGCGCGTCCGCTCGAAGCGGTCGGCGCGAACGGCGGCCAGGGCGTAGAGATCGAACCCGTGCTGCCGGAGACGCGCGCGGGGCTGGAAGTCCTGCGCCACTCGACGGCGCACCTGCTCGCCGCCGCCGTGCTCGATCTCTTCCCCGGCACGAAGCTCGGCGTCGGGCCGGCGCTCTTAGACGATCCGCGCTACGGCTTCTTCTACGACGTGATCGCGCCGCGCACCTTGACGGACGAAGACCTGCCCGTCATCGAGAAGCGCATGCGCGACATCGCCAAGCGCAACCTGAGCTACCGGCGCGAGGAGATCGCGAAGGACGAGGCGCTGCGCATCTTCGCCGAGCGCGACGAGCCGCTGAAGTGCCAGTTGATCGCGGACAAGGGCGGCGCGACGGTCAGTGTCTATTACATAGACAACTCGCCGTTCATAGACTTCTGTTTGGGCCCGCACGTGCCGAACACGAACCGGCTGAAGGCGTTCAAGCTGCTCTCGCTCTCCGGCGCGTACTGGATGGGCGACGCCGAGCAGCCACAGATGCAGCGCATCTATGGCACGGCCTTCTTCACGCCCGAAGAACTCGACGCCTGGCTCAAGCAGCGCGAAGAGGCCGAGCGGCGCGACCATCGGCGCTTGGGGCGCGAGCTTGACCTGTTCTCGATTCAGGAGCAGTACGGGCAGGGGCTGATCTTCTGGCATCCGAAGGGCGCGATCATCCGGAAGCAGATGGAGGACTACCTCTACGAGGAGTTGATCAAGCGCAACTACAGCTTGGTCTACACGCCGCACATCGCGCGGCGCGAGCTGTGGCAGTTGAGCGGGCACGAGCAGAACTACGGCGACTCGATGTTCGCGCCGACGAAGCTGGAAGAGGCGGAGTTTCGCCTGAAGCCGATGAACTGCCCGTTCCACATCGGCATCTACAAGTCGCAGCAGCGCAGCTACCGCGATCTGCCGCAGCGCTACGGCGAGATGGGCACGGTCTATCGCGCCGAACTGTCGGGCACGCTGCACGGCTTGATGCGCGTGCGCGGCTTCACCGTGGACGACGCGCATCTGTTCTGCACGCCCGAACAGGTGTGGGGCGAGATTAGCGACTGCGTTGATTTCGCCGTCGAGGTCTTGAAGACGTTCGGCTTCGAGAAGGTTAAGTTCGAGCTGTCGGTCAAGGGCGGCGAAACGAATAAGGGCTATCTCGGCTCGGACGAAGACTGGGCGAAGGCCGAGACTGCGCTCGCCGAAGCGTTGCACGAGCGCGGCATCGCCTACGAGCGCATCGAAGGCGAGGCGGCTTTTTACGGCCCGAAGATCGACTTCAAGATCGAAGACGCCATCGGCCGGCTCTGGCAACTCGGCACGGTGCAGTGGGACTTCAACCTGCCCGAACGCTTCGCGCTTGAATACATCGGCGAAGACAACAAGCCGCACCGGCCCGTGATGGTGCACCGCGCCCTGTTCGGCTCAATCGAACGCTTCTTCGGCGTCCTGATCGAGCACTACGCGGGCGCTTTCCCCCTGTGGCTCGCGCCCGTACAAGTCGCGGTGCTGCCGATCACGGATCGCGTCAACGAGTACGCCGAGAAAGTTGCCGCCGAACTGCGCGCGGCGGGGTTGCGCGTTGACGTGAACGTGCGGAGCGAAAAGATCGGCGCGAAGATCAGGGACGCGCAGTTGCAGAAAGTCCCGTTCATGCTCGTCCTCGGCGACCGCGAGGTCGAAGAGGGCAAGGTCGCCGTGCGCGAGCGCGCCAAAGGCGACCTCGGCACGATGACGGTCGAAGAGTTCAAACAGACGGCGCTCGCCCTCGTTCGGTCGCGGGCGCTCACGAACATATGAGTCCAAAGTCCAAAGCCCTAAGTCCAAGGTCACAAGCGGCTCAGACTTTAGACATTGGACATTAGACTTTGGACTTTAGCCTAGGAGGTGTAGCAATCTCACCAAGTTTTCGCGGGCGCGGGCCGCGCCCTGACAATCGGCGGCAACCGGCCGCGCGCATCAACGACCGCATCCGCGTGCCGGAGGTGCGCGTCATCGGCGACGACGGCGAGCAGCTCGGCATCATGAACACGCGCTCGGCCGTGCAGTTGGCGCGCGAGCGCGGGCTTGATCTGGTCGAGGTCGCGCCGACCGCGCAGCCACCCGTCTGCCGCATCATTGATTACGGCAAGTTCCAGTACGAGAACTCGAAGAAGCAGAAAGAGGCCAAGAAGAAGCAGGTCACGATCACCGTCAAGGAGGTGAAGTTCCGCCCCGGCACGGACGATCACGACTACAACTTCAAGATGAAGCACGCGCGCCAGTGGCTCGAAGAGGGCGATAAGGTGAAGGCGACCATCTTCTTCCGCGGGCGCGAGATCACGCACCGCGAGCTTGGGGCACAACTCTTGGGCCGGCTGGAACGCGATCTGACGGATTTGGGCGAGGTCGAAGCACGCCCCCGCATGGAGGGCAATCAGATGTTCCTGATCTTCGCCCCCAAGAAACACAAGGGCAGCGGACACGCGAAGCCCGAAGGCGGACAGCAGCCCAGCGGCGGGCAGACGCCGCCGACACAGGGATTAAATCAGTGACGAGTGACAAGTGACGAGTGACGAGTAAGAACAGATTTCTCCTGTCACCTGTCACTTGTCACCTGTCACGCACAAAGGAGTCATTATGCCAAAACTGAAAACGCACAAGGGCGCGGCGAAGCGTCTGCGGCTGACCGCGACTGGCAAAGTCAAGCGTGGCCACTCGCACGCGCGCCACATCCTGACCAAGAAGACGCACAAGCGCAAACGCAACCTCGACATAGACACGCTCGTCTCCGAGGCCGACATGGAGCGCGTCAAGAACATGCTGCCCTACGGCCGCAGCTAGGCAAGGGATGAGGGATGAGGGTTGAGGGATGAATAGAGACAAGTTCTTTAACTTGTCACCCGTCACCTGTCACCCGTCACGGTTTTTGAAAGGAGAGAGTTATGCCGAGGGCAAAACGTGGTAATAAGCGCACCGAGCGGCGCAAGAAGATACTCAAATTAGCCAAGGGCTATCGCGGCACGAAGTCGAAGCTGTACCGCTCGGCGAAGGAGTCGGTCGAGCGCGGGCTGAACTTCGCCTACACGGGGCGCAAGCTCAAGAAGCGCGACTTCCGCTCCTTGTGGATCGTGCGCATCGGCGCGGCGGCGCGCCTGAACGGTCTGAACTACTCGCAGTTCATGCACGGCCTCAAGGCCGCCGGCATCGAGCTTGATCGCAAGGTGCTCGCCGACCTCGCCGTCAACGCGCCCGACGCCTTCGCCGACCTCGCGGGCCAAGCGAAGAACGCCATCGGCAACGAGCGGCCGGCGGCGGCGTAAGCGTAGTTAGTCCGCAACCGGAAATCGTGAACGGACTCAATCACGTCCGTTCACGATTTACTTTTCATGAAGCCATGAGTTCGGAAGCTAAGGAACAACTAAACCCGGAGACGGTGCGCGGGGCGTTCGACCGGGATTTCAGCCCCTTCGAGTCTTACCACGGCAACGAAGGCCCCGGCGGCCGGTCGCTCGCCGAGCTTGAGGCAGACTTACGTAGCCTGAATGAGTTGCGCATCAAGCATACGGGTAAAAAGAGTTTGCTGGCGGCGCTCAAGAAGGAGATTGGGCGAGTGCCTGCTGAAGCGCGCGCCGCGTTCGGTCAGTCTGCGACCGAAGTTAACAATTACGTCATCGAGCGTATTGACGGCGCGCAGGCGAATCTCAAGGCGTACATCGGAGTCTTGCAGCAAGAGCGTGAGCGTTTGGACGTGACACTGCCGGGCCGACGCGTGCGGCGCGGGCGCGCGCACCCGATCAATCTGGTGCGCCAGCGGCTCGAAGACGTGTTCGTCGCGATGGGCTACGCGGTCGAAGATGGCCCCGAAATCGAGAACGACTTTTACAACTTCGAGGCGCTGAACATTCCGGCGGCGCACCCGGCGCGCTCCGTGCAGGACACCTTCTACACGACCGAAGGCTTCGCGCTCCGCTCGCAGACTTCGACCGTGCAGATTCACGCGATGCAGCGGCGGCGTCCCCCCTTGCGCGTCGTCGCGCCCGGCCGCGTCTTCCGCCGCGACACGCCGGACGCGACGCACAACCCGATGTTCTTCCAGATCGAGGGGCTGCTCGTTGACCGCGGCATCTCGATGGCGCACCTGAAGGGCACGGTTACGGAATTCGTCCGCCGGCTGTTCGGCCCGCAGACCGTCACGCGCTTCCGTCCGTCCTACTTCCCGTTCACCGAGCCGAGCGCCGAGTTCGACTTCTCCTGCTTCAAGTGCGACGGGCGCGGCTGCCCGCTCTGCAAGCATTCGGGCTGGATCGAGTTGGGCGGCTCAGGGATGGTGCACCCGCACGTGCTGCGCGCTGTCGGCATAGACCCGGAAGAGTTCTCCGGCTTCGCCTTCGGCTTCGGCATTGACCGCATGTGCATCCTGCTCTACGAACTCGACGACATACGCCTGCTCTTCGAGAACGACGTGCGCTTTCTGGAACAGTTCGATTGACGCTAAGTAAAGGTTGGACGAGCTATGATCATCTTCTGGCGCGGCGCGGGCATTTTGGTCATCCTGCTGGGCATTCTCATGTGCCTGCTGATGAACATCATCACCAGCGCCGTCTTCCACCAGAACGACTACTTTCAGACGCACACGTGGGCGCAGGTCGCGGCCCTCTGGGGCGCGGCCGTGCCGTGCTGGTTTATCGGCCGGCACTTGCACCGCAAGCCCGGCCGCACGCTCATTGATAAGCAGACCGGGCAAGAGGTACACGTCAAGCCCAGCCACCACCTGATGTTCATCAAGCTGGAGTACTGGGGCATTATTCTGTTCATCATCGGCAACTACCTGCTGATCGCGCGCTAAGCGGCGGGGCAAAAGTTTCTCGCTCATCTGTTATGAACATTAGTTACAACTGGCTGCGCGAGTTGGTTAACGTGCAATTGTCGCCGCAGGAGTTGCGCGACCGGCTGACGATGCGCGGGCTTGAGATCGAGGCGCTGCACGCGGCCGGCGACGATTACGTGCTGGAGGTTGCAGTGCTGTCGAACCGCGCCGACCTGCTGTCGCACCTGGGCGTGGCGCGCGAGGTGAGCGTCGTCACGGGCGTGCCGCTCAAGCTCCCCGACACCACACCCGCGCGCGCGGAAGGGCGCACCGAAAGTTTTACGGCGGTCGAGATCGTCGCGCCCGATCTGTGCCCGCGCTACGCGGCCCGCGTCGTCCACGGCGTGCGCGTCGGGCCGTCGCCCGCTTGGCTGGCGGAGCGCCTGCTCGCGGTCGGGCAGCGCCCGATCAACAACATCGCCGACATCACGAACTACGTGATGCTTGAGACGGGGCAGCCGCTTCACGCCTTCGATCTGGAACGGCTGGCGGAGCGCCGCATCGTCGTGCGCCGCGCGCACGCGGGCGAGACTTTGCAGACGCTCGACGGCGTGGAGCGCGCGCTTGACGCGGAGATGCTGGTCATCGCCGACGCCGTGCGCGCCGTCGCGCTCGCGGGCGTGATGGGCGGCGCAGACTCGGAGATTTCCGACACGACGCGCGACGTGCTGATCGAAAGCGCCTACTTCACGCCGGCCGCCGTGCGCCACACGGCGCGCGCGCTCGGCATGCAGACCGACGCGTCCGACCGCTTCGAGCGTGGCACGGACTATGAGAATGTCGTGCGCGCGCAGGCGCGCTGCGTCGCGCTTATCTGCGAGTTGGCGGGCGGCGCGGCCACCGCCGACGCGCTCGACGTTTACCCGCAGCGCCCCGCGCCGCAAATCGTTAGCCTGCGCCTGACCCGCGTCGGAAGTCTGACGGGTCTGCCCGTCGAGTCGGCGGACGCGCTCCGCATCCTCACGGGTCTCGGCTTCACGCTCAACGCGGGCGGCGGGAACGGCGCGCACTCCGCCGCGAGCGCGATAGACGAAAGCGCGTTGCCGGCCGACGCGGCCTTGAGCCTCGCCGTCCCTTCGTGGCGCACGGACATCAGGCTCGAAGAGGACGTGGTCGAAGAGGTCGGCCGCCATTACGGCTACGAGCACGTTGAGGACGCGCTGCCCGCCGCGAACGCCGTGGGCGAGTACCGCGCGCACGAGGATCGCCGCCGCGCCGCGCGCCGCGTCCTGACCGCCTGCGGCTACGTCGAGGCGATCAACTACAGCTTCATAGACGCCGCGCACGACGATCAATTCGAGCTGCTGCCCGCGCTCGCCGCGCGCGGCGGCGACGGCGCAGGGCGGTTCGTCACGCTCGCCAACCCGATCATAGAGGGCGCGGCGCGCATGCGCCCCACGCTGCTGCCCGGTCTGCTCGCCAACGCGCGCCACAACTTCAACCACGGCACGCGCGACGTGACGCTGTTCGAGACGGGGCGCGTCTTCGCCGCGCGCGGCGAGGGCGAAGACCGGCCGTTTGAGCGCGACGCGTTCGCACTCGTGGCGACCGGCGGCGTGCGCGAAGCGGAGCGCGCGGGCGCGACGCGCGAGCTTGATTTCTACGACCTCAAGGGCGCGCTCGAAGCGGCGCTCGACGCGATGAACGTCGGCGCAATCGAGTTTGCGCCCGCGGACGTGCGGCATCTGCGCGCGCGGCAGGCGGCGCAGGTGTCTTTGGGCGGGCAGGCAATCGGCACGCTGGGCCGGCTCGCCGACGAGCTCGCCGCCGCGTACAAGTTTCGCCAGCCCGTCTATGTCGCCGAGTTGGATTTCGGCGCGCTGCTCGCGACCGCCGCCGCGCCGCCGCGCTATGCGCCGCTGCCGCGCTTCCCGTCGGTCGTGCGCGACGTGTCGCTGCTCGTTGACCGGCGCGTCACGTTCGCAGAGTTGCGCCGCGCCGCGCTCGCCCTGCAACTCGAACACTGTCAGGGCGTCCAACTGGTTGACGTTTACGAGGGCGAGCGCCTGCCCGAAGGTAAACGCTCGATCACGCTGCGCGTCGAATACCGCGCGCCCGACCGCACCCTGCGCGACGAGGAAGTGGACGCCGTACACATACAGATCGTGCGCGCGCTCGTCGAGCAGTTCGGCGCGCAACAGAGGTAGAAAAGATGTCGGATGTCAGACGCCAGATGCCGTTGCAAGAGATCAAAACTAGCGTCTGACATCTAGCATCGCACATCTGCATTTTCACTCTTGCGCTCGCCGCCGCGCGGGAGCATAATCGGGCGGCGTTTTGAGCTGCTCTCGGCGAGGACAATTGGCGATGGTCGGACTGACCGGACTCGAAAAGTTTTCCCACCTGGAAGATAAAATTTATCGCACCATCGAGCTGACGAAGACTCTGCGGCAGGAGAAGGAGAGTCTGGAGCGCGAGGTCACGACGACGCGGCGCGAGCTAGGACTGCTGCTCGAAGAGAAGGACAGGCTCGAAACGCAGGTCGAGCGGCTGCTCGCCGAGCGCGACACGATCCGGCTGAAGGTCGAGGCAATGCTCGACGCCATCGCCGTGCTCGATCCCGAAATGGTCGAGGCGATGCGCCGTTAAGCCACAGGATTTATTACGCGATGAGTGCCATCAAACCGCCCGGAGATCAATCCAGCACGCCGACCATCCGGGTCGAAATCTACAACCAGATTTACAACATCCGCTCCGACGGCGACAGCGAGTACGTCACGCAACTGGCCGAGTTCGTTGATCGCCGCATGCGCGAAATCTCTTCGGGCACGCTCACGGTGGACTCCCTGAAGGTCGCCATCCTCGCCGCGCTCCACATCGCCGACGAGTTGCACCGCCTCCGCCGCCTGCACGAACAGGCCGACTCGCAACTCGCCGCCCGCAGCGCCGAGTGCGCCGACATGCTCGACCGCCTGCTCAAAGCGCGCCCCGCCGAGCAGCAGCCCACGAGCCAGACGAACGTCGCCTTCACCTGAAAACAGTGACGAGTGACGAGTGACAAGTGACGAGAAAAAGTCAAGTCCCGAGGCTGCTTTTTCTCGTCACTTGTCACTCGTCACTCGTCACTGATTCGTGCTAGTATCCGGCTCGGCTGAGGGATTTTCGGTCTGCGGGGTTCGTCACCGATTTACGATGATTGAGCCAACGCCGTTAACAAGGGAGACCGATGCCGCCCTAGCCAGTGCAATCCTTCAGCGTTAAGGATTGCCAGAGGCGGCGGCTCTTAAAAGGTCACCCACCTGTCGAGTGCAGGTTCAATTACGGCTTCGGAACGGCCAACGCGGATCTCCCTCTGCCATCAATTTCAGTGACGAGTGACGAGTGACGAGTGACAAGTTAAAGACTTTGTCTTGCTTGTCACTCGTCACTCATCACTCGTCACTTTCTTTATGAGAGTATTGCTGATCGGCGATGTGGTAGCGCGGCCCGGTCGGGTCGCCGTGCTGGAGCGCATACAGGACTTGCGCGAGCAGCACCGCGTCGATCTGACGGTGATGAACGCGGAGAACGTCGCGGGCGGCTTCTCGATCACGCCGCCGCTCGCCGAGCAGTTGTTCAATGCCGGCGTGGACGTGATGACCTCCGGCAACCACATCTTCGACAAGCGCGAGGTGGTCGAGTACATCGAACGCCAGCCGCGCCTGCTCAGGCCCGCCAACTACCCGCCGGGCACGCCGGGCACGGGGCTGTGGCTCGGCGCGGTGCGCGGCGTGCGCGTCGCCGTGCTCAACCTGATCGGGCGCGTCTTCATGGGGCCGGCGGACGATCCCTTCCGTGTCGCCGACGAACTGGTGCGGGCGCTGCCCGCAGACGTGCGCGTCCGCATCGTGGATATGCACGCGGAGGCGACCTCGGAGAAGGTGGCGATGGCGCGCTTCCTCGACGGGCGCGTCTCGTCCGTCACGGGCACGCACACGCACGTGCAGACCGCCGACGAGCAGATCATGCCCGGCGGCACGGCCTACCTCTCAGACCTCGGCATGACCGGTAGCCACGCGGGCGTCATCGGCATGAAGGCCGAGGACGTGATCGCGCGCTTCTCCTCCGTCACGGCGCGCCGGGCTGAACATTCCACTGGCGCTGTGCGTATCAACGCCGCCGTCGTTGACATTGACGAAGAGACGGGGCGCGCGCGCTCGATCACGCGCCTGTCATTACCCCACGAGTCTTAAAAAGGAGAACGATGATGAGTCCCAGAAAACTTTTAACCGCGGCGTTGGTGCTCGGCCTCGCCGTCGCGTGCGCCGCGCAGCAGCCGAGTAAGCGCGGCACGGCCGAGGCGACCGTGAACGGCAAGAAGGTGTCCGTCAACTACGGGCGGCCGAGCCTGAACGGGCGCGACCTGCTGGCGCAGGCCCCCGACGGTCTCGTCTGGCGGCTCGGCATGAACGAGGCGACCGAGATTTCGACCAACGGCACGCTCGTCGTGAACGGCAAGGAGTTGACCGCCGGCAAGTACACGCTCTGGGTGCGCAAGACCGGCGCGGACTGGACGCTCGCCTTCCACCCGAAGACCGGCGTCTGGGGCAAGCCGGAACTGCGCGAAGGCTATGCCGCCGAGATGCCGCTCAAGCTTGAGAAGTCCGCCGACTCCGCCGATCAACTCGTGATCGATCTGGCCGACAAAAGCGGCACAACCGAAATCAAAATCCACTGGGGCACAGCCCTGCTGACTGGGACGTTCGGCGTGAAGTAAAAGAGTAGTAGGCGGTAGGCAGTAGGCAGTTAGGAAAAGCAGAGGCCGTTGGTTGATTCGCCCCACTGGAAGACGAGAGGCGTACTCCACCAACGGCCCTTGTTTTGTCTTGCACTGCCTACCGCCTACCGCCGACTGCCTACTTTTTTATGGTGCGCTGTCTTCGGGCACGCGCCCGGCGCGCGTGGGCATCTGCGAGGTGTGGATGTCTTCGGCGGGGACGGCGGAGAGGAGTTGGCGGTAGCGTTCCGGCATGGAGCGGACGCGCCCGTGGGCGTCGGTGACGACGTGCCCGGTCTCGCCTTCGGCGATGAGCTGGCCCGTGGCCTCGCGCACGATCTCATAGCCGAAGCGGACGGAGCGGCGGCGCAGCTCGGTGATGTGCGTGCGGACGATCAGGTCGTCGTCGTAGTAAGCGGGGGCTTTGTAGCGGCAGTAGGATTCGGCGACGACGAGGAAGGACGATTCGTTTTCCTCCATCTCGCGGTAGGCAAAGCCGCGCGCGCGGCAGAACTCAGTGCGCCCGATCTCGAACCAGATCAGATAATTTGCATGATAGACCATGCCCATCTGATCCGTCTCGGCGTAGCGCACGCGCACCGGCGTCTCGTGCCACACGTCTAGGAGTGTCTCGTCCTGGGTCGGTTCCATCATCTTAGGAGCAAAGCCTCGCTCGCACGTTGCGCTCGGCCTCGGCCGCCTACTACAGTAAGCTTGTACGCACGCGTGTGTGCGGACTATAAAAGCGAAAGGTTCAGGATGTCAAAGCAAATTCAATCCGGCATGCGGGCGCTGGCGGCGCTGCTCTTATCTCTCTGGCTGACGGGCGCAGTCCGCGCGCAGGTGACGGCCGCGCCGCCGTCCGCCGTCAACCCGCGTAGCGCCGGCATCGCCGCCGCCACCGACGAAGTGCTGCGCGAGACGAGCGAGATCAGAAAGCTCGCCGTGCTGCACCCGGTCAAGAGCGGCGCACAGTCGCGCGCCGAGATCGAGCGCATGCTCGTGCAGAACCTGGACGAAGAGTCAACGCCGGCCGAGTTGCACGCCTCTGAGTTGGCCCTGAAAAAACTCGGTCTCGTGCCGGCCGACTTTGAACTTCGCCCGTTCATCATACGGCTGCTGACCGAGCAGGTGATGGGCTACTACGATCCCAGGACGCAAATCTTCTATCTCGCCGACTGGGTCAACCTCGACGAGCAGCAGCCCGTCATGGCGCACGAGCTGACCCACGCCTTGCAGGATCAGCACTTCAACCTGCGCCGCTTCGAGCACTGGCCGAAAGGGGATTCCGACGCGGAACTCGCGGCGCACGCGCTCGTCGAAGGCGACGCGATGGTCTCGATGAGTCTCTACGTGATGCGCGACCTGAAGCGCGCGGTGGCGATGATGAAGTCTATGAGCGCGGGCGGCTCGACCGAGCAGATCGACCGCGCGCCGCGCGCCCTGCGCGAGTCGCTGCTGTTCCCCTACGAGCAGGGCATGACGTGGGTGCAGCAGCTCTACAAGCGCGGCGGCTGGGCGCAGGTCTCGCAAGCCTTCACCGACCTGCCGCAGTCCACCGAGCAGGTCTTGCACGCCGACAAATATTTCGCCCGCGAAGCGCCGATCAAAGTCGTCGTGCCCGACATCGCCAAGGCGCTCGGCAAGGGCTGGCGGCGCGTTGACTACGACGTGAACGGCGAGTGGAATTTCTACCAGCTACTCGCCGAGTACCTGCCGTCGAGCGAGGAGGCGGAGCGCGCCGCCGCCGGCTGGGGCGGCGACCGCTACGCCGTCTATGAGCAGGCGCAGACCGGCCGCGTCCTGATCGCGCAGGCCACCGTCTGGGACACAGAGCAGGACGCGCGCGAGTTCTTCGACGCCTACGCCAAGCGCACTACGCGCCGCTACAAAGGGGCCACGCTCGACGCGGGCTTGAGCAAGCAAGAGGTCATGCGCAACGTCTGGCAGACGAGCGAAGGTCTGGTGGCTATGCAGCTACAAGGCACGCGCGTCGTCATCCTCGAAGGGCTGCCTGAGAAGGCGGACGTGCGCCAGTTAATGAAGACGTTACGACCGGCCTGATCGCGGGCGGCAGTGTCGCCCGAATGCGCCCATGACATAACGTAGCATCTGACAGATCACATCTCCCTGCCTAAATTTAGCCGCCGACCGGTAAAGCACTACGACCCTTACCGGCGGCGGCGGAGTCTATAAACGCCGCCGACCTTTCGGGGACGGCCGCCGCCTTGCCGCAAAATTAACTATTGACTTGATTCCTGCCCGGCCTTACTCTGCGCCTGTTTTTAGACTGCCATGAAGGCCGGCGCTCATGGAGGTCAATCTTATCGGCGCTCCCCTCATACAACGGCCGGTCGCAAGAAATCAGTTGTGATGCAGTCTCCTCCCGACGACATGCGCTCCCTTCGGCCAGGCCTTCAGCGCCTGCCGGTTCAAGCACGGCGTGCCGACGGTAGAGACATTCCGTTATGGTAGTCACCCGCGGGGCTGATAAACAATTAGCCCGCCGTCAAGGGCCGTCGCTGGCGGGCAGTTGACGACACAATCTCCCCGCCACGTCCAGACGTAGAAGATGCCTCGGCGTGCCGCCCGCACCTTAACGCGGAAGCGGCAGCCCCTCAACCTTGATAGGAGCGCTCGTCCATGCCGCGCCTCACCGCTTCTAAGTCCTCACTGCATGCCCGCCTGCTCTGCGGCGCGCTCGCTTTCGTTATGCTCACTTCGCCCGTCAGCCCCAATGCGCTTAGCGGCGCGGAACCGGAAACGGTCGGCGCATCGCCCGGCGCGGCGAAGAAAGCGCGCCCGGCCCCCGCCCCGGCGGCCGCTGACCGCCGCGGCGAGCACCGCGAGGGCGAGTTGCTCGTCCGCTTCCGCACTGACGCCGCGGAGCGCGAGATAGACGCCCTCGTCGCGGCGCGGGGCGCTCGGCGTGCGCCGCAGCTGCGCGGCGAGTCGCGCATCGAGCGGCTGCAACTCGCGCCGGGGCAGAACCCGGAGGCGCTGGCGGCAGAGCTGCGCAATAGTCCGGCGGTCGAGCTGGCCGAGCCGAACTTCCTGATCGCCCGTGATCAGGTTGCGCCCAACGACCCCCGCTTCAATGAGCAATGGGGACTGCGGAATACCGGCGCGGCCGGCGGGCAGGCCGGCGCGGACATCGGTGCCACGGCCGCCTGGGCCTGGACGACGGGTGCGCCCTCGACCGTCGTCGCCGTCGTGGACAGCGGCGTTGACTTCACGCACCCCGACCTGCGAAACAACGTGTGGGCGAACGGGCGTGAGCGGGCGAACGGGCGCGACGACGACCGCGACGGCTTCACGGACGACTTGTACGGCTGGGACTGGGTCACGGACAGCAACGTCGTCAGAGACGAGCAGGGGCACGGCACGAACGTCGCGGGCCTCATCGCCGCGCAGGGCAATAACGGCGTCGGCACGAGCGGCCTCATGTGGCGGGCGAGTCTGATGAGCCTGCGCGTGCTCGACAGCGCGGGCAACGGCAACATCGCGGACGCCGTAGAAGCCATTGACTACGCGGTGGCGCACGGCGCGCAGGTCATCAACTGCTCGTGGGGCACGGACGCCGACTCGGCCGCCCTGCGCGACGCCATCGCGCGCGCCGGCCAGCACGGAGTCGTCGTCGTCTGCTCGGCGGGCAACGACGGGCGCAACATAGACGCCGCCCCTTACTACCCGGCGGCTTACGAGCTGCCGAACCTCGTCGCCGTCGCCGCCACCGACAGCTTTGATCAACTGCCCTCGTGGTCGAACTGGGGCGCAGGGCGGGTCACGGTCGCCGCGCCGGGCGTGGGGCTGTTGACGACGCGCGCGGGCGGGGACTATCTGGCGGTGACGGGCACTTCGGCCGCCGCGCCGCTGGTGAGCGGCGTCGCGGGGTTGGTCAAGACGCTCAGCCCGCGCCTCGGCGCGGCCGACGCCAAGGCGGTCATCGTGCAGGGGGCGCGGCACGTCACCGGGCTGGTCGGCATAGTCTCGGCGGGCGGCGTCGCCAACGCGGCGGGCGCGCTCAACGCGTTGAGCACGGCGGGCGGCGGCAGTAATGACAACGGCGGCAACGGCAACGGTCAGGGCAACAACTGGCATCCGCCCGTGCCGCACCCGACGCCGGGGCGCGGCACGGGCGGGCGCGGGCCTGGCGGCAGCTTCGACGTGACACCGCCGGAGCAGACCGCGGGCGCACCTGGCCCCGGTCTGCCCGATCTTAACGCGACGCGCGGGCGGCAGCCGAGCCAGCCCGCCTCGTCCGCGCCCATTCACGCAGACGTGTGCCTGGCGAGCGACCCCGAGTGCAGCGGGACATCTGCCGGCGGGCGCGTGCCGTCGGGCAGCGACCCTTACGTCGCGACCGCGCGCACGCAGCCACAGAACCAGACGGGGCGCGGCGGCCCGATGACCGCCGCGGCCGACGAGCAGGCGGAAGTCAACCTCGGCTCGCGCAACTACAACTGGGCCTTGCCGCTCGTCTCCCTGCCGGGCCGCGCCGGGCTGGATCTGCACCTGACGCTCTACTACAACTCACTCGTGTGGACGCGGGACGCCTCGACCAATGAAATGGCGTATAACGCCGACCAGGGCATCCCCGGCCCCGGCTTCCGGCTGGGGCTGCCCGTCGTGCAGCAGCAGTACACGGACTGGCGGAGCGGCTTCATCTCCTACCTGCTGCTCACCCCGTCGGGCGGGCGCACGGGCCTGCGGCGCGTCGGCACGACGAACGTGTACGAGGCGGCGGACGGCTCCTACGCGCAACTGACGGACAACGGCGGCGGCAACCTAGTCGTGCGCCTGTCCGACGGCACGCAACTGACATTCGAGCCGGCGGGTGACATGCAGTACCACTGCACCAAGATCAAGGATCGTAACGGTAATTACATCAGCGCCACCTACCACACGCAGTACCCGAAGGCCGGGCTGCTCAACACGATCACGGACACGCTCGGGCGCGTCGTCACCTTTAATTACAACCCCGCCGACAACAACCTGGACACGATCACGCAGAGCTGGGGCGGCGGCGTGACGCACCAGTGGGCGAAATTCTATTACGGCAGCGTCCTGGTCAACCCCAACTTCCCGGGCCTGGACGTGTTCGGGCCCGTGAACACGAACATCACCGTGCTGACGCGCGTGGACTTGGGCGACGGCTCGTACTACGGCTTCGACTACCAGAACCCGTGGGGCATCGCCAACCGCTTCACCCGCTACGCGCCCGACTCGACGGCGCTGCAATACACCGCCTACAACATCCCCGCCGCCAACGACCCGCAGACCGACTGCCCGCGCTTCACGGAGCGGCACGACTGGGCGCGGCAGTGGAACGTGCAGAACGGCGCGGAGGCGGAGGCGGTGACTTACTACAACGTCGCCGACGGCGTGACGTGGACGATGCCCGACGGCACGCAGCTAACGGGCACGCGCACGCAGGTGACGACGCCGGACGGCACGGTCTATAAGACCTACGCCAAGTCGGGTGGCTGGGAGCAAGGGCTGCCGCAACTGGAGGAGACCTGGGCGGCGGGCGCGACCGGGCCGAACAGGCGGGCGGCGACCGCGTGGACGCAGGACAACCCGAACGCCGGCTACCAAGTCAACCCGCGGCCCACCGAGATCAACATTTACGACGACGCGGGCAACCGCCGGCGCACGACGATCAGCTACAACAGCGTGGTCGTCGGCGCGACCACCTGCCACCTGCCGGAGTCGGTGCGCGAGCTGGGCGGCGCGAACTTCGACCAGACGCTGCGGCGCGCCTACACCGCCTACAAGTGGGACGACGCCTACACCGGCCGGCGCATCATCGGGCTGCCCTTCCAGCGCATCGCCTACGACGGCGAGAGCACGGTGGCGAGCAAGATCGAGTACCACTACGATTGGGGCGATGCGCGCCACTTCACGCCGCAGACCACCGCGGTGCAGCACGACAACAACGAGTACGGGACAGGTCTCGTGTACGGGCGGGGCAACGTGACGGGCGTGAAGCGCTACAACGCTAATGCCCCGGACGACGACGCGCAGGCGTGGTGGGTCGCGCTGCCGGGCTACAACGCGGTCGGCGCGGTCGTGGTCACGCGCGACGCCCTGCACGACACGAGCATCTCCTACGCCGATTCGTTCTCCGACACCGACCCCAACCGCGGGACGACGCTCGCCTACCCGACGACCGTGACGGACGCGGACAACTACGCGTCCACCGCGCAGTACAACTTCTACACCGGCGCGGTCACGCGCCAGCAAGACCCGAAGGGCGCGTACCGGACGCTGACCTACGACAGCGCGGGGCGGCTGGAGCGCGTCACGAACGGCATCAACGGCGCGTACGAGCGGTGGGTCTATTGGCCGGACGGGCTGCAAGTACAGTCCTACGAGACCATCAGGAGCGTGGCGGAAGAGGCGTACAGAAACACGGTCTTTGACGGCGCGGGGCGGGTGCGCGCCGTCGCCGCCGAGAACGCCAACAGCGTGGGCGGGTTCGTGGGGCAGTACCTGAGCTACGACGTGCTGGGGCGCGTCGTCGAGCGCACCAACCCGACGGAGATGTCCGCGAGTTGGGCGGCGGCGGGCGACGACGCGGCGGGCTGGGTGAAGACGCTACAGGCTTACGACTACAAGGGGCGGCCCGCGCTGACGACTTATCCGGGCGGGAACACGACGGAGCTGACTTATGGCGGGTGCGGCTGCGCGGGCGGCGAGGTGACGACGGCGCGCGACGAGCGCGGGCGCAGGCGGCGCTACACGAAGGACGCGCTGGGGAGGCTCGTGAAGGTCGAAGAGTTGAACTGGGATCAGTCCGTCTATGCGACGACCACTTACACCTACAACGCGCGCGACCAGATCACGAACATCAACCAGGCGGGGCAGCCGCGGGTGCTGGAGTACGACGGGTACGGGCGGCTGTGGAAGGAGACGACGCCGGAGCAGGGGCTGACCGAGTACGGCTATAACAACGACGACACGATCAGTTGGGTGCGGGACGCGCGGCTCGTGAAGACGAACGTCGGGTACAACAACCGGCACCTGGTCACGTCGCTCAGCTACGACCTGACGGGCGTGCTGCCGAACCAGAACGTCGCGCCGACTGCCGGCGTCACCTTCGGCTACGACGCGGCGGGCAACCGCACGTCCATGACCGACGGGCTGGACAGCGCCAGCTACCACTACGACACGCTGTCGCGGCTGGACTCAGAGACGCGGACGTTCACGGGGTTGGGCGCGTACACGCTCAACTACGAATACAACCCGGCCGGCGAGTTGAAAAAGTTGACCAACTCTTGGAGTACGGCACGGGTTAATTATGTCTATAATAGGACGGGGCGCGTGACCGACGTGACGGGCACGAACGACTCCGGTCTGCCGACTTACGCGGGCGTGGGGAACTACGCGAGCGGCTTACAGTACCGCGCGTTCGGCGCGCTGAAGGGGCTGACCTACGGCAACGGGCGGACACTCACGCTCTCCTACGACAACCGGCTGGGGCTGACTGCCTGGCGCGTACCGAACGTGCTGGGCTGGGAGTATTCCTACACGGACTATTACAACGCCAACACGGGGCAGGTGCTGTTCGCCCGGAACACGGTCAGTTCGACCGCGGGCGGCGGGCGCGACGACACGCTTGATCGGTCTTACGACTACGACCAGGTGGGGCGCTTGATCGTGGCGCACACGGGCTACGAGGCGCGCCTGCACATGAACAGACAGCAGGCGGGCGACCCCGTGACCTATGGGCCTTACTCGCAGAGCTATGCTTACGACCAGTGGGGCAACCTCACCCAGCGGCAGGGCTGGGGCGGGTGGAACGCGTCGGTCAGCTACAGCTACCGCAACAACCGCAACACGGCGTTAGGGTATGACGCGGCGGGGAACATGACGAGCGACCCGCAGGCGTTGCAGTACGACGCCGCCAGCCGGCAGGTCAGCGCGGTGTTCGCGCAGAACGGGTGGAACATCCAGCAGGGGTACGACGGCGACGGGCAGCGGGCGCGGAAGACGGACGGCGGGGTGGTGACCTACTACCTGCGCTCGGCGGTGCTGGGCGGGCAGGTGGTCGGGGAATTGAACGGGGGCGGCGGGTGGACGAGGGGGTACGTCTATCTGGGCGGGCAGATGCTGGCGATGCAGCAGGGCGCGGGCAATAGCGTCAACTGGGTGCATCAAGACCCGGTGACGAAGAGCCAGCGCATCACCGACATTAACGGCACGGTGGTGAGCACGATAGACTTAGACCCGTGGGGCGGGGAGACGACGAAGAGCAGCAATCAGGCGTTCGCGCCGCACCGTTATACCACCTACGAGCGGGACGGGAACGGGCGCGACCAGGCGGGGGCACGGCAGTACCACGGCTGGTTCAGTCGCTTCGACCAGCCCGACCCGTACAGAGGTAGCTACGACCTGACGAATCCGCAGAGTTTCAACAGATATGCTTATGTGCAGAATGACCCGGTCAACTTCACCGACCCGGCGGGGCTAGCTCCGCGACAGTGGGCCAGAGCATACGAAGGCGGGCCGACTGTCGAAGCGCTGGCCGGGATGATTCAGTATCTGATGGGTTTGCCGAAGAACGCGGAAATAATCCCCTTCTCGTGGGTCACGGGAATGGACCTAAACGGCGGCTGGATCAATGGCGGCGACCTGCAGGAGCTTGAAGTGAACCCCAACGCCCTGAAGGCGGACATCGGGAAGTTGCTGAGCGATAAAAAGTGCGCCGTCTTTGTAAGTGCGCTGCTTAACGCGGTGGCCCGTCCGAGCAACCCACTCGTCTCAACTAACATTCTGGACGTGTTCGATCAGGTGAATGGTCAAGGCGGATATCATTTCACCCCGGTCATGATGATTCCTACGCAGAAGGAAGGGTTACAGGAAGCAAGTGGATTATCACCAGGTAGTATTGGGAACAATACGGCCACGGTCTATATGGCTTCGCCCACGTCAAGATATGATTTCACCATAACGGGTCTGCATGAGACCATCCATCACGCCGGGCGCAACCATTATAGTGACAGCCAGTTAGCAGGCGCAGCTTCTGCGGTGACCGGCAGAAGTTGGGACTCGACAAAACAATCCGCCAGCGACTTCTGGGACGGGGCATTGATGGAACACTGTAAGCCGCCGGAGGGATGGTAATGCGTATGGCTTTAAGAGTAACGCTGTGCTTAGTGTTCATGCTAATGGCCGCACAGGCCCGCGCGCAGACCAATCAGTGGCGTGGTATCGTCCCGCTGCGCTCAACGCGCGCCGATGTCGAGCGGCTGTTAGGCGGGCCACCTAATCTCAATGGGTGGCTCTATGATCTGCCTGATGCGGAGGTGGCATTTACCTATTCGACCGGCTCCTGCAAAGAGGGCGAGTCAGTTGGCTGGAACGTCCCGCGTGACACTGTTGTGGGGATTCACTTGTCTTTGAAGAAATGGCTGCCGCTGTCCGACCTACACCTCGATTTAAGCAAGTATAGGCGGTACTTATCCGGGGATTCAGGGAGTCTTTACGACTACGAGAACGAGGAGGCGGGCGTCATCATCACCGTTGATGAGGAGATAAGGGGCGAAAAGAAGGTAAGAGAAATTAGATACGTGCCAACAGCGAATGATAAGCCTCTGGGCTGCCCTGCTCCTCCCGCTAAGCAACCTTGCGCTCGCATACAGGGACAGCCATAAGGAGTACAATTGCAACCGCTCGCGTTAATGACGGGGCAGGTGCTGTTCGCCAAAAACACGGCCAGTTCGACCGCCGGGGGCGGGCGCGACGACACGCTTGATCGGTCTTACGACCACGACCAGGTGGGGCGCTTGATCGTGGCGCACACGGGCTACGAGGCGCGCCTGCACATGAACAGACAGCAGGCGGGCGACCCCGTG
>Ga0081539_10000238_pt1 | contig 129119 bp, 108 predicted proteins | sample TabmetS4T2R2_FD_71023 | JGI IMG/M metagenome (GOLD analysis project Ga0081539, IMG submission 71023) | Tabebuia heterophylla rhizosphere microbial communities from the University of Puerto Rico - S4T2R2 | ecosystem: Host-associated > Plants > Roots > Rhizosphere ... | reverse complement strand
TAGGAAGGACATCGCACCATGGCTCGCTACACAGGTCCCATGACCAAGAAGTCCCGCCGGCTGGGCGTCGACCTGGTCGGCGGCGACGCGGCGTACGAACGTCGCCCCTATCCGCCCGGCGTGCACGGCAAGGGCCGCACCAAGGAGTCGGAGTACTCGCTGCAGCTGCGGGAGAAGCAGAAGGCCCGATTCAGCTACGGAGTGCTGGAGAAGCAGTTCCGCCGCTACTACGAGGAAGCCAACCGGCTCCAGGGCAAGACCGGCGACAACCTGCTGCAGATCCTGGAGTCCCGGCTGGACAACGTCGTCTACCGCGCCGGCTTCGCCCGGACCCGGCGGCAGGCCCGGCAGCTCGTCGTGCACGGCCATTTCCTGGTCAACGGCCAGAAGGTGAACATCCCCTCCTACCGGGTCGGCCCGCACGACGTGATCGACGTCAAGGAGAAGTCCCTCAACCTGACGCCCATGATCGTCGCCCGGGAGACCCACTCGGAGCGGGACGTGCCCGCCTGGATGGACGCGCTGCCCAACAAGATGCGGATCCTGGTCCACCAGCTGCCGGTCCGCCAGCAGATCGTCGTCGACGTCCAGGAGCAGCTCATCGTCGAGCTCTACTCGAAGTAACGCGCGGGCCCGGGAGCCCGTGGGCTCCCGGCGCGCGCGTGCAAGACCCCGGGCCGCCGGATGCGGTCCGGGTCCGCACCGTCAAATAGCGGGTGGTGCGGGGAAGGAACACACACCATGCTGATCGCACAGCGCCCAACCCTGACCGAAGACGCGGTATCGGACAGCCGGTCCCGCTTCGTCATCGAGCCGCTGGAGCCCGGCTTCGGCTACACGCTCGGCAACTCGCTGCGGCGCACCCTGCTGTCCTCGATTCCGGGGGCGGCCGTCACCAGCATCAAGATCGACGGCAACCTGCACGAGTTCTCCACCCTGGAGGGCGTCGTCGAGGACGTCACCGAGATCATCTTGAACCTCAAGGACCTGGTCGTCTCCTCCGAGGAGGACGAGCCGGTCACCATGTATCTGCGCAAGGCCGGTGCCGGCGCGGTGACCGCGGCCGACATCGCGCCGCCTGCCGGCGTCTCGGTGCACAACCCCGAGCTGCACATCGCCACCCTCAACGACTCCGGCAAGCTGGAGATGGAGCTCGTCGTCGAGCGGGGCCGCGGTTACGTCTCCGCGGTGCAGAACAAGACCGCGGACGCCGAGATCGGCCGGATCCCGGTCGACTCGATCTACTCCCCGGTGCTGAAGGTCACCTACAAGGTCGAGGCGACCCGCGTCGAGCAGCGGACCGACTTCGACAAGCTGATCTTGGACATCGAGACCAAGTCGGCGATCCGGCCGCGGGACGCGGTCGCCTCCGCCGGCCGGACCCTGGTCGAGCTGTTCGGCCTGGCGCGCGAGCTCAACCTGGACGCGGAGGGCATCGAGATCGGCCCGTCGCCGATCGACGAGCAGCTCGCGGCCGACCTCGCGCTGCCGGTCGAGGAGCTCAACCTGACCGTACGGTCGTACAACTGCCTCAAGCGGGAGGGCATCCACACCGTCGCCGAGCTGGTCTCGCGCAGCGAGCAGGACCTGCTGGACATCCGGAACTTCGGTTCGAAGTCCATCGACGAGGTCAAGATGAAGCTGCACGAGATGGGCCTGTCGCTGAAGGACAGCGCGCCCGGCTTCGATCCGCTGAGCGCGATCGGCCGGTACGACGAGCTCGAGGACGAGGACGTCGACTTCTCCGAGACCGAGCAGTACTGATGCGGTGCCCGCCGCACCGGCTGGAGTTCGCTTCGCTCACGCTGAATCTGACCGCACCCGCTGAGGAGAACGTGGAGGACTGACATGCCATCACCCACCAAGGGGGCCCGCCTCGGCGGCAGCCCGGCGCACGAACGGATCATCCTGGCCAACCTGGCGACCCAGCTCTTCGAGCACGGCCGGATCGTGACCACCGAGGCAAAGGCCAAGCGGCTCCGGCCGCTCGCCGAGAAGCTGATCACCAAGGCGCGGCGCGGCGACATCCACTCCCGCCGGCTGGTGCTCACAACGGTCAAGGACAAGGGCGTGGTGCACACGCTCTTCACCGAGATCGCGCCCACCTTCGCCGACCGGGAGGGCGGCTACACCCGGATCACCAAGGTGGGTCCGCGGAAGGGCGACAACGCGCCGATGGCACTGATCGAGCTCGTCACCGAGACGGTGGAGGAGAGCAAGAAGGCCAACGCCCGGACCACCGGCCCGTCCCGCAAGGCCGGCAAGCGGCCGGCCAAGGCGGTGGAGCCGGCCGGCCGGTCGGACCGGGCGGCGGCCAGCACGGTCCCGGTCGAGGCGACGGAGCTGGACGCGGAAGAGCTCGCGGCCGCCGCGGCCGAGGGCGACGCCGCCGGTGCTCTGGCCGAACCAGCCGATGTCGTCACCGCGGCCTCCGATGAGGAAGCGGAGGCTGAGGCGACGGAGGAGGGCGTCGCTGAGCCTGCGGGGGTCTACCGAGGTGTCGAGCCGCCCTCGGGATACGTGATCAAGGGCAACGAGGACTCGATGAAGTACCACACGCCGGAGTCGCAGTGGTACGAGCAGACGGTCGCCGAGGTCTGGTTCGACAGCGAGCAGGCGGCCGAGTCGGCCGGCTTCGAGAAGGCCGGCTGACCTACCGACCCGAACAGCGCCCACCCGAAGGTGGGCGCTGTTTCCGTTTTGCGAAGAAGGTGATGCGGGGAGGGTTTCAGGCGAGCCGGCCGGGCAGTGCTCCGGGGCAGAGCCGCTCGACGACCCTGCTCGCGGCCCGGGCGCCGGACTGGAGCGCGCCCTCCATGTAGCCGAAGAAGCCCATCGACGCCTGCTCGCCGGCGAAGAAGAGGCGGTCGCCGTACGGGCTGGACAGGGCCCGGCCGACCGTGGTGACCTGTCCCGGGGCCGGGATCGCGTTGCCGGTGCGGATGTACGGCGCGTGCGGCCAGTCGACGTAGCGCGACGACTTCGGGCGGACGCCGGGGTAGAGGCCGGCCAGCCGAGCGGCGCAGTTGGGCCCCGGGCTGACGTACGGCCCGCCGGCGTAGATCGACAACCCGAAGTCGACGTCGGGCACGGCCTGCCGGTCGGTGCCCTCCCAGACCGAGCCCACCGCGGTCCACAGCGCGTTCGGGGCCAGGCCGGCGTTTCGCCAGAACTGCCGGTCGTAGCCGGCGAGGAACTTGATCGCCGGGCCCTGGCTGACGCTGAACTGGCGTGCGCTCCACGGCGTCGGCCCCTCGATCGCCGGCCAGCTCGTCGGGGGCGCCGACAAGATCACGTAGTCGAACTCCTCGCTGCCGGCGGCCGTGCCGGACCAGTCGACGCCCACGACGGCCGGCGAGATGCTGATCTTGTCCACCGGCGAGCCGAGCCGCAGGTCGGCCAGCTGCTCGGTGAGCTTGACCGCCAGCTGGTCGTTGCCGCCGGAGCAGCGATGGGTCTCGGTGCAGTCCCAGAAGCCTCGCAGGCCGGTGGGGTCGTTGCCCATTCGGCCAGCGCTGACCAGCGCCAGCAGCCCGAGATAGCTCTGCCGACTCACCGGGGCGCAGTTGTCGTTCCCGATCACGAACTCCAGCACGGAACGGGCGAGGCTGGACCGCGCGCCGAAGTGCCGCTCCAGCCCATCCGCCACCGTCAGCGCGTCCAGGCTCGACGCGCCGGGGGAGGTCCAGGGCGAGACCGGGTCGATGGCGAAGGCGTCCCGGCCGATCGAGTCGAGCACGGGCCCGAGGTCACGGTCGACTGCCTTGAAGTCCTCGTCGCTCAGCTCGTCGTCGCCGAGCCGCAGCCGGACCCGCAGGCCCTGCGCCTCGTACTCGTCGGCGAAGGTGATCTCGGCCAGGCTGAGCCCGAAGAGCCCGGCCAGCTCGAACCACATCGGGTGGTTGGCGCCGACCAGGTCCGCGCCCGCCTCGACGACCTTGCGGGGCACGATGGCGCGATCGCTGGAGACCCGCCCGCCGACCCGCCCGGTCGCCTCGAACAGGGTCACCGGGATGCCGGCGGCGGTGAGATACCACGCGGCGGTGGCGCCGGCGAACCCGCCGCCGACAACGGCGACCTTGGCGGAGCCGACGTTGCCCACGGTGAGGCGCTGGCCGTCCAGCGCCCCGGGCAGCAGTCCCTGGTCGTAGAGCGCCTGCCGCTTCCAGCGCGGCGGCCCGTCGGCATCGGGGTGCCAGCCACCGACCGCCCGGCGTGCGAGCGCCAGGGACCGAGGCAACGCGTCCTCCCTCCTCAGGCGCCGGCTGGGACACCTGGCCTGGCGCATACCGCGCCGTTGCGCCTGGTGACCATTATCAGTGTCGGTGCTGGGGGGCAGAATCACCGACATGCAGCTCTCCCGGCTGGCCGAGACCTGGGCCGCCCTCGCCGCGACACGATCGCGCAACGCGAAGCGTGACCTGATCGCCGCGCTGCTGGCCGACACGGCGCCGGACGACATCGAGGTCGTCGTGTCGTACATGTGCGGCAGCCTCCGGCAGCGGCGCACCGGTGTCGGCTGGCGGTCGCTACAGGCACTGCCGCCGCCGGCGGAGCGGCCGTCGCTCGACGTGGCGAGCGTCGACGCCGCGTTCGAGAAGATGGCCGACCTGGGCGGACCGGGGTCCGCCGCGGCCCGCGCCGCCGCCGTCGGCCAGCTCTTCGCCCAGGCCACCGAGCCCGAGCAGGGCTTCCTCCGCGGCCTGGTCTTCGGCGAGCTCCGGCAGGGCGCTCTCGAGGCGCAGGTGCAGGAAGGACTCGCAGCGGCCCTGAGGCTGCCGCTGCCAGCCGTCCGCCGGGCGGCCATGCTGCTCTCCTCGACCACGGCGGCAGCCAGGGTTGCGGTCGAGGGCGGGCTGCCCGCGCTGGCGGCGGTGCAGCTCCGGATCGGCACCGCCGTGCAGCCGATGCTCGCGGCGAGCGCGCCCGACCCCGAGAGCGCCGTGGCCAAGACCGGGCTGCCGGTGGTCGTCGACTACAAGCTGGACGGCGTGCGGGTGCAGGCGCACCGGGCAGGTGAGGAGGTGAGGATCTTCACCCGCAGCCTCGACGACATCACCGACCGGCTGCCGGAGGTCGTCGAGGTGGTCCGGTCCCTCCACCAGGACCGGCTGGTGCTCGACGGCGAGGTCCTCGCGCTGCGGACCGACGGCAAGCCCGAGATGTTCCAGGTGGTTGCGTCGCGGACCATGAGCAGTGCGGACGTGCCGAGCGTCCCCGAGCAGCGGCCGCTGCAGGTCTTCTTCTTCGACGTGCTGCGGGCCGGCGACACCGACCTGCTGGACCAGCCGCTGGAGACCCGGCTCGACGCGATGCGGGAGTTGGTGCCGGAGCAGCTGAGCGTGCCGCGTGCGATCTGCCGAGACGTCTCCGAGGTGAGCGCGGTCTTCGCCGACGCGGTCACCCGCGGCTTCGAGGGGGTGGTGGCCAAGAACCTCCAGGCGCCGTATGCGGCGGGGCGGCGGGACGCGGCGTGGGTGAAGCTCAAGCCGCGGCACACCTTCGACCTGGTGGTCACCGCGGCAGAGTGGGGGCACGGGCGGCGCCGTGGCTGGTTGTCCAATCTGCATTTGGCGGCCCGCGACCCGGGCGGCGGTTGGGTGATGCTGGGCAAGACCTTCAAGGGGCTCACCGACGAGATGCTGGCCTGGCAGACCGAGCGCTTCCTCGAGCTGGAGGTCCGGCGTACGGACTGGGTGGTGTATCTGGAGCCCAGCACAGTGGTCGAGGTGGCCTGCGACGGACTTCAGGTCTCCACCAGGTATCCGGGTGGCGTCGCGCTGCGGTTCGCGCGGGTGCTGCGCTACCGGCCGGACAAGTCGGCGGTCGAGGCCGACACGATCGAGACGGTCAAGGCGCTGGGAGTGGTGGTTCCGTGACAGCCATGCCGACCGGCGCTGATGTGCCCCGGAGGGTGAGCGCCTCCAGGACGGCCGGCCGCGGTGCTGGGGGCGGCATGCCCCGTACGGCCTTGACCGTCGCTGAGACGAAGAGGGCCGGGTTGAAGAGAGCCGCGGGCGCGATCATGAGGTGATAGACCCCGACGAACGCCCGGTAGGCGCGGCGGTCGCCGCGCGCCGCCAGCTTGGCCAGCTCGCCGCTCCACCGGCCGAGCAACTGCTGGGCGCGGGTCGGCTGCTCGGTGCTGCTCGGGCGCCGGAGATCCTCCGTGGTCGCGACCGACCACGGGAACTCGGCGACCGCGGCGATCTTGCGTTGCAGCTGCCGGCTGCGCAGCGGCTTCTTCCTGGCGAGCGAGTCGCGCAGGAGCAGCGCCTGGCACGCTGCGACGGTGATGCCCTGGCCGTAGACCGGATTGAACGCGCAGTAGGCGTCGCCGACCGCGACCAGATTGGCCGGCCACGTCCGGGAGCTGCCGAAGTGGTGGCGGCGGTTGCCGGTCTGGCGGTAGATCTGGACGTCGCTGATCGGTTCCAGCAGCCGTACGAGATCGGCGATCGCCGGGTCTTGCAGGCCGTCGAGGAACGGGACGAACTCGTCCGGGTCACGCGTCGGCCGCCGATCCCCGTAACCGGCGGACACGACCAGCCACCTGCCGTTCTCGACTGGGAGCGCGAGCGCTCCGACACCGGTCTCCGGTACTGCGAAGACCATGATCCCGGTGGAGATCGGCACCGGGACGGTCGCTCGGTAGACCCGGCAGGCGTAGCCGAAGTGGGCGTCGATCGTCCGCGGCTCAGGGGTCGGGTAGCCGAGCTCAGCGAGCCAGTGCGGCAGCCGCGACGAGCGTCCCGAGGCGTCGATCACGACATCGGCCTCGCTCATCGTCGCGTCCTCGCACTCGACCTGCCACCTGCTGCCTGAGCGGCGGAGCTGAGTCACCCGGACGCCCTCGTGGATCACGACGTTCGGCAGCGAACGCACCCGCTCGCGGACCAGATGCTCCAGCAGCGGGCGGGTGGCCGACACCAACTCGTAGGCCGGGATCCAGGTGGGCATCCAGCCGTACTCGCCGAGCCAGGGCATGGCGCCGACGTCGAACTGGGCCGCGCCGTGCCGGATCAGATCCTCCCGGAGGCCCGGCAGCAACTCCTCGGCGGCCAGCAGCCCGCGATGCAGCAGCACGTGCGGCTGCCGGTCCTGGGGGACGCCCTTGCGCGATGCGGGCTCGGTCGGGAGCACGTCGCGCTCGATGATGGTGGTGTGCGCGCCGGCGGCCGCGGCAGCGGCCGCCGCGAAGAGTCCCGCCAGGCTGCCGCCGATCACGATGACCTCGCGGCCCTGAACAACCTCCATCGGCGCTCCCTCCAGCGCCATTGTGCCCCCGCCTCGGTCGCTGCGTTGGCCGGTCGATCGAACCCGGCGTCGACGGTTCAGACGCTGAGCAGCAGCGACATGCCCTGATGCGGCTTCAGGCCGACCGGAAAACTGTGCCGATCATCGACCATGTCGAACGTTCTCTCGGTGAACATGTCGACCACCGTTGCCCCGGGAGTGAAGTACTCGGAGACGATCCGATCGGACACCGGATGCTGCGAGAAGTTGCACACCGTCACCTGGATGAGTCCGTTGTCGAGACGATGGACCATCGCCAGCAGGGCCTTGTTCGACACGGCCGGAATGTCGAGCTGCATGGCCGTGGCGATGCCGGATCGCCGCCGAATGGCCAGGATCTCGCTCAGCCGCGAGATGAAGGAGTCCTTGCTCTTCAGTTGCTCGGGCAGCGATCCGTACAGGCTGTGACCTCGGGGCATCTTAGACCGGAGATCGGCAGCTCCGCGCCGATAGTCCATCAGGTCGTACGCGGGGCGGTTGATCCAGCGGGTGTCCCCGGTTTCCAGCAGCCGGGCGACCCGGGACCGCTCCAGCGTCAGGAGCCCGCACGCGTCCCAGCCGGAGAAGGCGAAGACACCGGGTTGCAGGGCGTTGAACATCGCCAGCAGCAGGTGCGCCTGCTTCACCCTCTCGATGTCGTCGCTGCTGAGCTCGGAGATGTCGGTCATGCCCAGTGACGCGGTGATCACCGTCGCGGTGGTGGACGCGATGCCGTTGGTCGTGAAGATGTCGTTGTACGGCGCCGCGCCGCCCGTGAGCCGCTCGAGAAGCTCGGTGCGGATTCGAATCGCCAGCTCGGCGCCCGTCATGTCGACGCCGCGGAACGAGAAGACGTCGTCTCGGTGGCTCGCCGCGAAATGCACCAACTCGTAGGTCAGCTCGTCGTGGTTCTGCAGCGCGTGCACCAGGGAGATCGGCTGCAGCCCGTACTGCAGGGCCGTGTTGAGGGTCAGACGCAGGAATTCGGTGTCACCGGTGGCCAGCGCATGGTGGTAGGCGGGCCGGTTGACGAAGTCGTAGGAGAGGTCGGCGCCGCGCTCGCTGGTGTTCTTGATGTCGTCGATGGCCAGATTCAGCTCCTGGAAGGTGAAGCCGCCGACCTTGCGTACCATGCTGGCGATCAACTGGTTCGCTGCTTCCGACAGGGGATGTCCCTCGGACCACGCTGGGGCGCCACCGTCGGCGCTCATCTCCAGGCCGAGGAAGCCGTTGGCATCCAGCCGCAGCGCGCCGGCGCCCAGGTCGTGCAGCGAATGCAGTGCGTCGCCGAGCACCAGGCGCATGCCGGCGCCCGTCGGGTCCAGCCAGTTGATCGACGGCTGACCGTCCTTGAAGTAGTGCAGGTACACCCAGCGTCGGTCGACCCCGTCAACTCCGGGAACGGTCCTGGTCGCGCTCCAGTTCGTGTCCTTGATACCGGGCTTGTGGAAGATGACCCGCTGCATCTTGCCGATGATGTAGCCGGCGTTCTGCAGCCTGTGCTCAGCGTCCAGGTCGAGGTTCACGGAGTCCCGGCCGGGCGGAACCGGTGGCAACAGGCGCCAGTCCTCGACCGGAATCTCCACCATGTGGTAGATCCCGGGGTAGTCGCCGATCTTCATCTCCGCCAGCCGGAAATCGGCGCCCTTGCCTGTGTGGCCGGGCACGATGTCGTCGATGACGGTGCCGTGATGTGCGGCTGCCACCCGACACATCGCGCGGAACTCGTCCTCGGTGCCGAACGCCTTGTCGATCCGGGTGCTGATCCGGTCGAAGTTCCCGTCGACGCTGGGAGTGACCTCCCAGCCGGAGATCGCCCCGGCCCGCTTGACCGGACCGGTATGCACGGCGTCGATCCCGATGGTCTCGAACGCGCGCCACAGGTTCTCGTCCGCCAGTGCGCACAGGAACGACTCGCCCGCTCTGGTGATCATCGAGACGGGATAGGTCGTGAACCACACCGACGCCTTCTCGATGGCGGCTCGTGGATTCGAGTGGGCGAACGGCCTGCGCGACATGCTGCTGGAACCAGCGAACTTGGAGGCGACCGCGCCACCGCGGGCCAGCATCGACTCCTGCCGCAACCACTCGACATAGTCCCGCTCTGTCACGCTGTCGCTCACCGCGTTCCCCGATCTGGCGCTCAGGCAGGCCGCGGGCGGCTCGGCTCGCCGGCTGACCCGCGCAGAATCACCTCTGACTCCCTGCCGTCAAGTAGTTGTGGACGTCGTACACGGTGATGTCAGGCTCGGGAAGCCGCAGGTGGCCGATGACGGGCAGCGCCTTCTCTGCCAGATGGCGCTCGAACGAATCTCGGTCGCGCCATACCTCGATGATCCGAAGCCCGTCCGCGGTGTTCCTGGCCCAGTGGAAAAGACATCCAGGCGGCCCGATCCCGCGCGGCACGAGGCCCATGTTCTCGATCAGCTTGTCGTACTGGGCGCAGGACGTGTTCAGAAAGTCGACCACGGCCGCGATCGGTGACAGCCGGTGTTCTGTGGCGCCACCGGGCTCCTCCTCCGCCGCGGGGTGAGGCATCGCGACCGTTGGCACTGTGACCTCACCCTCGGCCACCGACAGCTTTTCCTCGATCTCCTCACGAGAGTCGATGCTGGATCTTCTCGAGATGACTTCCGGGAGCACCGGAGACGTCAATGACATGGTCAAAGTCCCTTCCTCGGCGACCGAGGAGCGATGCCGCCGGCGCCCGAAACGTGCTCGTCAAGATGTCGGCGGGTGCCGGCCCCCCTGTGGCACCCGCCGACACGAAGGACATCCCCGCAGGGATGCCGGTTCTCGGGGAGGGGCAGGAGCCCACCACTCGTTCCTGCCCCGATCTGGGAGGCGGCGATCCGATGCACCTGACGACTCCTGACTCCACCGACGTGCGGCGGCCTCCAGCAGTGAAGACACCGCGACCGCCCGGCCAGAACGTCCCCTGCGTCGTCCGGGACTCGGTTGATCCCTCCTCTGACAGGCGGATCTGGCGCCGGGGCAGATGTGTAAGACCCTGCCAGGGCCCCAGCGGCCCGCGTCATGCCTGGCAGCCGAAGACGTCCGGATCGTGCTCGCCAGCCGAGTACGGGCTGGGCCAGGCCTCACCGAAATCGTGCCACCGCGGTTGGGCTCGTGCGCTCGGGCGGGGTGGCCAGGATCGCGGCCCGGCTTGGTCACGTCTCTCGTGGGTAATGTGCGCTCATGAGTGGCGCGGGGGAGCCCGGCCGACGTCGGCCGAACTCCGACGCTGCCCCCGACGTCGTGACGCTGCTGCCGATGCTGCGGCGCATCGTCTTCTCCCGGGTGCCGAACGAGGCGATCGCGGAAGACCTGGTCCAAGAGACCTTGGTCAAGGTGCTGTCGGCCGCCGACCGCATCGAGCCCGGCATGCTCGAGCCGTACGCGATCACGACTGCGCGGCACGTGATCGCCTCGATGTGGCGGTCGCAGGACGTCCAGCGCCGGAATCGTCATCGAGTCGCCGACACCGACGGCCAGGAGCCGCCCGACGAGCGCCTGCTTCGGGAGGAGGAGCGGGCCGCGGTCAGCACGGCCCTGCAGCACCTGTCCGAACGCGAGCAGCAGACGCTGCTGGCTCATGAGGTCGAGGGCCAGGACACGAAGTCGCTCGCGTCGGAGCTCGGCTCGTCGGCCGGCGCCGTGGCCGCCCAGCTCAATCGGACGCGGGCCCGCCTCCGGGTGGAGTATCTGCTCGCCATGGATGGGGAGGAACCGCCGACGGACCGGTGCCGTGCCGTGCTCTACGCCCTGTCCAGCGGGGACCGGCGTCGGCAACGCGAGGTCGATGCTGCCCGGCATCTGCTGGAATGCGAGTTCTGCGCGACGCTGAGCGAGCCGCTCCTCGAACGGCGACCGCGAGACGACAACCAGGTCAGCATCCGGATCCAGCACGACGCCGATGTCGTCCGGGCCCGCAGGGGTGCGCGCGAGCTGGCCTCGAAGCTCGGCTTCACCCGGATCGACCTCACGTTGATAGCGACGGCGGTCTCGGAGATCAGCCGCAACATCGTGCGCTTCGCGGGAAACGGGCGGGTGCACATCGAGCTCGTCGACGAGTCGAGGCCCGGGATCCGGATCGTCGCGCGCGACACCGGCCCGGGCATCGCGGATGTCGACCGGGCCGTTCAGGACGGCTACAGCACCTACGGCGGACTCGGCCTGGGCCTCCCGGGCGCGCGCCGCCTGATGGACGAGTTCACGATCATCTCGGAAATCGGCGTCGGCACGACCGTGACGATGACGAAGTGGCGAACGGAAGGACGACGATGAAACAAGATTCGCCGGAAGCCGAACAGTCGGACCGATCGCTCTCCGACCCCCCGGACCTCGACCACCAGGACAAGGATCAGCTGCTGCCCCAGCTCGTCGCGCACCTGCACGAGCACCGGAGCAAGCTGCGTGAGGAGTGGGCGAGCCGGATCCACCAGGCGCGGCTGTTGGAGGCCATGACGCCTCAGGAGACTGCAGACGAGACGACATCGGTCTACGACAACTACGTCGAGGTCCTGGAGACGGGCAGCGTCGACGCCCTGAAGCACTACGCCAAGGACCTCTCGGAGCGGATCATCCCCCGCGGGGTCGAGACCCACGAGGTGGTCGGCATCGTCCTGCTGTTGCGAGACGTGCTCGCTCGATCGCTGTTCGAGAAGTACCAACGGGACTTCGGCCTGCTCAACCGGGTGCTGGACGCGTACGAGCCCGCGGCGAACCGGATCGCCAACACCGTGGCCGTCAGCTTCGTCGAGGAGCGGGAACGCATCATCCGGCAGCAGCAGGACTCCATCCGTGAGCTGTCGACGCCTGTCCTGCCGGTCCGGGAGCGGCTGCTAATCCTGCCGATCATCGGCGTGCTGGACACCGAGCGCGCCCGACAGCTGACGGAGCAACTGCTCACCGCCATCCGCACGCACCGCGCCCGGGTGGTCGTCATGGACATCACCGGAGCGCCGGATGTCGACGAGGCGGTGGCCAATCACCTGGTTCGTACCGTCGACGCGTCACGGCTGATGGGGGCGAGCGTCATCATTACCGGAATGTCTCCGAAGATCGCTGAAACGCTCGTGACGATCGGTGTCGACCTGAGCAAGATGAACACGATCGGCGATCTGCAGGGCGGGCTCGAAGAAGCGGAGAGGCTGCTCGGATTCAGATCACGTCGGAGCGGAACGGCTGGGTAGGTGGACCAGGGTCCGGCGCTGGTATCGATCCTGCGACAGGGTGGGAACCTGATCGCGTCGATCCACACTGCCCTGGACGACTCCGAGATGGTGAGGTTCCAGCGCGATCTCATCGAACAGATCGGTCAGCATCGCGCCCGCGGCGTCATCATCGATGTGGCGGCCCTCGACGTTCTCGACTCGTTCGGGGCTCGAACGCTGCGCGCCATCGCCGAGATGGCCCGGCTGCGTGGCGCGGAAACCATTCTCGTCGGCATCCAGCCGGATGTCGCCTTCACCATGGTCATGCTCGGTCTGGGGACCGGCTCGGTGCACACCGCACTCGATCTCGAAGAGGGTCTCGAGTACCTGAGCGGCGCGCTCCCGCTGCCGGAACCCGACGGCGTCCTGCCCCAAATCCGCTCGTGAAGGCGATCGAGCGGTTGCGTCGCAACTACCGCGCCGCCTTCCTGCGCTACCTGCCCAGGCGGGACGAGGCAGCCCTGGCTGCGGGCTACCAGATCGGCCGGTCGGCTGCCGGTGAAGGTCTGACCATTCTCGACATCACCCAGGTGCACCACGAGATACTCCGGGACGTGCTCGGAACGACCGACTCCGAGGACATCGACGGTGTGACCGCCGCCGCGTCCGACTTCCTGGCCGAGGTGCTGGCCACCTACGACATGGCCAGCCGCGGTTACCTGGAGAACCCCTGATCGTACAAGGTTCGACCGCGTCTACCCGGTCGAAGGCCGAACGAGAAATCAGCCCGGGTTGAGCAGTCCGCCCGTCTGGGACTTTGCGGCTGCGTATCGGCTCTGCGCGTCGGCCCAGTTCACGACGTTCCACCAGGCGGTCACGTAGTCGGCCTTCACGTTGCGGTACTGCAGGTAGAAGGCGTGCTCCCACATGTCCAGCAGCAGCACCGGGATCTGCGCCAGCGGCAGGTTGCCCTGCTGGTCGTAGAGCTGGACGATGTTGAGCCGCTGGCCGAGGGCGTCGTAGACCAGCATGGACCAGCCGGAGCCCTGGATGCCGTTCGCGTTGGCCTCGAACTGGGCCTTGAACGCATCGAAGCTGCCGAAGTACTCGTCGATCGCGGTGCCCAGCTCGCCGTCCGGCTTGTCGCCGCCGTCGGGCGACATGTTCGGCCAGAAGACCGAGTGGTTGATGTGGCCGCCGAGGTGGAAGGCGAGATCCTTCTCCAGCTTGTTGATGGCGCCGAACGAGTTGCCGTCGCGAGCCTCGGCGAGCTGGTCGAGTGCGGTGTTGACGCCCTTGACGTAGGTCGCGTGGTGCTTGGAGTGGTGCAGTTCCATGATCTCCCCGGAGATGTGCGGGGCAAGTGCTCCGTAGTCGTACGGAAGATCAGGAAGGTCGTACGCCGCCATCGTCAGTCCTCTCGTCAGTCTGCCGGCTCGCGAAAGCCCGAACTCCTCGCATCCTACGGGGATGGCCCGACCATGCGGCCAGGCACCCTTGCCCATTGCCGCCAAGACTCGGCGCGCCGGATCCGGGAGTCCGCCGGGTTCCCGCTCAGGCCGGCCGGCTGACGGTCAGCACCCGGAAGCCTTTGGCCGACGAAGCCCGTACGCAGTCGTAGCCCTGGCCGATCAGCCAGGCCTGCAGCGTGTCGGCGCCCAGGTTGCGGGCGACGACGAGGCGGGCGGTGCCGGCCGGTTTCAGGCGGGGCAGCCAGCTGGACAGCAGCTCGTGCAGCGCGCGCTTGCCGATCCGGATCGGCGGGTTGGACCAGATCTCGTCGTAGCGTCGCGTCGGATCGACCTGGTCCGGCCGGCCGACGGTGATCCGGTCGGCGACGCCCAGTGCGGCCGCGTTGTCCCGACAGAGCGCCAGGGCGCGTTCGTTGACGTCGACGGCGTCGATCCGCGCGCCCCGGCAGTGGACGGCGAGCCCCAGGGCGATGACTCCATACCCGCAGCCGAGATCGAGCAGGTCCGGGCTGCCGGCCGGGATCGGGGAGGAGCGCAGCAGGACCGCCGTGCCGCGGTCCAGGCCGTCGGCGGAGAAGACGCCTGCCGCTGTGCTGAGCCGTACGGTTCGGCCCCAGAGCTCGGCGGTGATCGTCTGCCGGCGTTCCGCCGCCTCGGGCCGGGCGGTGAAGTAGTGCTCCGGCATGGTGCCCATCTCGGCCGGGCCCTCGGCGTGATCAGGCCGAGCTGCGCCGCTGGGCGCGCCCTCGGCGTTGTCAGGCACGGCCCGCGTCCACGGCGAGCTCGCGGCGGGTCCGTGCCTGCTCGGCCCGTTCGCCGAGTTGACGGTCCGGCGGATAGCCGACCTCCTCCAGCGTGAGGCCGCGAGCTGGCAGAACAGTCACGCTCGGATCGCGTACGGCCGCAGCGGCGATCGACTCCAGCCATGCCTGGTCCCGCCGGCCGGAGCCGACCGCGACCAGCGCGCCGACCAGCGAGCGCACCATCGAGTGGCAGAAGGCGTCTGCGCGCACCGTCACCTCGACGGCGTTCTGCCCGCGGGCGACGGCCAGCTCCAGCAGCGTCCGTACGGTCGTCGCGCCGGCTCGCGGCCGGCAGAAGGCGGCGAAGTCGTGGAGCCCGAGCAGGCCGGCCGCAACGGTGTTCATCGCCTGAATGTCCAGCGGCGTGCGCACCGCGGCGATCTGGTTGCGCAGCAGGGGATCGGGCTCGCAGAGCGAGTCGGCGAGCCGGTAGACGTACCGCCGCCAGATCGCGGAGAACCTGGCGTCGAATCCATCTGGCGCGGCGGCGATTCGACGGACGGCGAGATCATCGGGCAGTACGCGGGCCAGCCGGCGAATGAGGTCGTTGGCGTCGACCGGTAGATCGTCCGGCAGGTCCAGATGTGCGACCTGGTCGCGGGCATGCACACCGGCGTCCGTACGGCCGGCGCAGGTCAGCGGCGCCGGCTCGGCCAGCCGCAGGATGCGGGCCAGCCAGCCCTCCAGCTCACCCTGGACCGTGCGGCGGCCAGGTTGAGCGGCCCAGCCGGAGAACGCGGTGCCGTCGTAGGAGATGTCCAGCCGCCACCGCATGAGGCCCATCTTTGCGCGATCGGGCTCTCGAGCTGCGTCGTGTCAGACCCGGCGGTAGGTGAGGTCGTAGACCTGGCGACCGGCGTCGAGACCACGACGTTCGAACCGGGTGATCGGGCGGCCGGCCCAGCGCGGCGCCCAACCGCTGGGATGCTCGTTGACGAAGGCCGGATGGGCGTCGAGCACCTCGCGCATCTGGCCGGCGTAGTCCTGCCAGTCCGTCGCGAGGCGCCAGATCCCGCCCGCCGGCATCCGGGAGGCCACCAGGTCGGCGAAGCCGGGCGTCAGGAGGCGGCGCTTGCGGTGCCGGGCCTTGTGCCACGGGTCGGGGAAGAAGGTCAGGAGCAGCTCGACGCTTGCCGGCGGCACGAGATGGCGCAGCCCGGCGACGGCATCGGCCTGCACGATCCGTACGTTCTCCAGCCGGCTTGCCGCGAGCCGGGTCAGCATGCCGGCGATCGCCGGCTGGTAGACCTCGAACGCGAGCACGTTCGCGTCCGGCCGGGCCTGGGCCAGTGAGATCAGCGCCTCGCCCGTGCCAGGCCCGATCTCGACAACGAGCGGCGCCTCGCGGCCGAACTGTGCCCGCAGGTCGAGGGTGGCATAGGGCGCGACCGACGTGCTGGCCTCCACCCGGGGCACTGGCACGAGGAAATGGCGCCGATGGTCCTGCCACGCCCGGCGCTGCTGCGGCCGCATCCGCGCGCTGCGCCGGACGAACGAGGTGACCTCGCGACGAATGCGCTGGTCGGGCGCGGTCGAATCCGTGAGTTCCCGTCCCTGGCTCAGCTCGAGATGTCCTTGCTCGTGAAGCGGGCCCAGGCGGCGAGCCAGAACGCGACTGCGTAGACCGCGGCGGTGAGCAGGCCGCGCTCGAGATTCGGGGTCGTGATCGGGTCCCGCAGCAGGTCGCCGAAGCTGAGCCACCAGTGCGTCAGCAGCCACGCATGCAGCCAGTCGAGCTGGGTGATCTGGTTCAGGATGAACATCATCACGTTTCCCAGCACCGTCGCGATCGTGGCGGCGATCGGCTGCTCGGTGAGGGTCGAGATGAAGATCCCGATCGCCCCGAGGGCGGCGAAGCCGGCCGCAAGATAGCCAACGCTCAGCAGCAGCCGGACGATCGCGTCGCCGAACGAGGTCTGGGTGCCCGAGAGCAGGATCATGTCGCCGCCGCCGAACAGCGCCAGGCCGATGATCGAGCCGACCACGGCCACCAGCAGGGTGGCGCTCACCGCGAAGATCCCGATCGCGGCGTACTTGGTCAGCAGCAGCCGGGTCCGGCCGGCGGGGATGGTGAGCAGGCAGCGCAGCGTGCCGAGGTTGGCCTCGCCGGCGACCGAGTCGGCCGAGATCGCGCTGACGGCGAGCGGCAGGAAGAGCGGCAGCTCGATCGTGAGCGCCGCAAACGCGACGAAGAGCCCGTTGCCGACTATGGAGCTGACGAAGTCCGGGCCACCGCCGCGGCCGGGTGAGGAGACCTTGACGGCGATGGCGATGATGATCGGGACGACGGCAAGCACGCCCATCCCGGCGAGATTGCGGCGGCGGCCGTAGATGATCCGCAGTTCGGAGAGCAGGAACCGCGGCGAGACCCGGGCGCGTGGGGCCGTCTGGACGGCCAGGACCTCAGCCGCTGACATCGAAGCCCTCCCCGGTCAGCGCGACGAAGACGTCCTCCAGGCTCGGCTGGACGACGGCGAAGCCGAGCACGGGCACGCCGTCGTGCACCAGCTCGGGCACGATCTTCTCCACCGCCACCGCGCCGAGCGTCGCCGTCACGTGGCCCTTGTTGCGGGTGATCTCGGTCAGCCCGAGGTGGCCCAGGACCCGGCCGGCGTCCTCGAGGTGGTCCGTGTCGACCCGTACGGTCTTGACGGTGCCCGTGCGGAGGTCGGCCATCGGCCCCTGGGAGACCAGCCGACCCTCGTACATCACGCCGACGTGGCTGCACATCTGGTCCACCTCGGCGAGCAGGTGGCTGGAAACGAGCACCGTCGCGCCATCCCCGGCCAGGTCGCCGATCAGGTGCCTTACCTCGCGGGTGCCCTGCGGGTCCAACCCGTTGGTCGGCTCGTCGAGAACCAGCAGCTCTCGCGGCATCAGCAGGGCGGCGGCGATGGCGAGCCGCTGCCGCATGCCCAGCGAGTACGCCCGGTAGCGCTTGCGGGCCGCAGCGAGCAGGCCGACCCGGTCCAGGGCGGCATCGATCCGAGCCGGAGCCGTACGGGGATCGCTGAACCTGTCCACCGAGTCCAGCCGGGCCAGGTTGGCCCGGCCCGAGAGGTAGGGGTGGAAGGCCGGCCCCTCGACCAGCGCCCCGACCCGGCGCAGCGCGTCGGCCGCCGCGCCCGGGACGGGCCGGTCGAGCAGCGTCACCTCGCCGGCGGTGGGCCGGATCAGCCCGAGCAGCATCCGGATGGTGGTGGTCTTGCCGGAGCCGTTCGGGCCGAGGAAGCCGTAGACGGCGCCGGCGGGGACGTCGAGATCGATGTGGTCGACGGCCAGCTGGCGGCGGAAGCGCTTGGTCAGGCCGCGGGTGACCACTGGTGAGCCAGCACGAGGCTCACCGGCCGACGGCTGGCTCATGTTGTGCTGTCGGTGCTTTCCGCCGGGCTACTTCTTCAGCGCCGCGTAGAGCAGGTCCGGCGCCACCGACCCGACGGCGAGCCGTCCGTCGTCGGTCAGCACGGCGCTGAACGCGGTCCCGGCGAGCAACCTGCCTGAGCCCCAGTCGCCGGAGACCCGTGGCAGCTGGTCGAGCAGCTGCTCCAGCGGGTTGGGGCCGGCGGACTGCCGGTCGCTGCCGGTGGTCGGGTTGGGCGCCTTGGTGATCACGACGGTGGTCCAGCCCTTGCCGACGACGGTCGGCTCGTCGGCGCTGCCGGACTGCTTGTCGGTGCCGGTCGAGGGCTCCTTGGACGGCCTGCCGCTGCTCTTCGGCGCGACCTCGGTCACCTTGGCGCCCGGGGGTGGGGTGAACTCGAAGTACTTGTCGTCGGGCTTGGTGAAGTCGATCTTGGTGAAGCCCACCGAGAAGACCTTGGTGTCGCCGGCGAAGGCCTCGACCCGCAGCGGCAGGTGGGTCTCACCGTCGACGGCCAGCTTGGCCTCGGTGACCAGCGAGCCCGCCTCGTTGGGTTCGACCACCAGTTCGTAGCTGGGCCGGCCGGCGACCGTCACCGCGCTGTCCGTGCTGACCTTGCTCGTCGGGCCGATGGCGTCGAGCACCCGCTGCGCGGCCTCCTGCGGCGTCTTCGGCAGGTCGGTCGGCGTGGCCTCCGGGGTCTGCTTGCCGGCCCCCGGCGTGATCGTGGAGTGAGTGACCGAGTTGTCCCGGTGCGACCAGCGCCACACGTCGGTGCCGTTGGTGATCACGTCCGACTCGCCGAGCTGGCCGTACAGCGCGACCCTGGCCTTGTCGGGTGACGCGAGCCAGACGCCGAGGGCGTGGCTGCCGTCGATCAGCGAGTTGAAGTCCGAGCTCTCCTGGCCACTGCCGGGCAGGGTCGGCAAGCCGAGATGGGCCTCCTCGGTCACCTCCCCGGAGAGGTGGTCGACGTGCACGTTCTGCAGGTCGACGAGCAGCTGTTCCGGTGTGATCGGCGGCAGGTGCGGGTCAGCGGTCGCGGTCGAGGCGACCAGGCCGGTGCCGCCCGCCACCAGGACGAACGCCAAGGGTGCAGCCCAGCGCAGGGCAGTCTTCGGTGCCGGAACCCGCATACCTGACATTGTTGCTCGCCGGGTCGGGAAAAGCAGAACTCTCATCACGGAAATCGTCCTTCTCACTTCGGGCTGGGCGCGTGGTGACGGCTCGTTCGTCGTCGTGCTGCGACGAAAGCGTGTCGCAGCCCTCCTCCTCACACACCGCCGCGCCCAGCCTCTCCGTTCGAAGTTTGCCTAGATGTTCACACCACTCGGGAATTGGCACTCGCCCCCTCTTGTCTGCTAGCGGGTCTGGCGGGGACACTTGCGGCACCACCGGCGGCGGGGGCCGCCGATGGCTCGGTGGACGACGTACGTTGGCCGCCGGATGCCGGCGGGGCCGCGCAGGGTGCTGAGGACCTGCGCGTCGAGCGGGTTGAGGAGGTCATCGTGGATGGCTTTCGGCGATCGTCGATCGAGGTTGCGCCGCTGCAATCGCAAGGCTCGCTCTGGGGCTTCATGCTGCTCGGCCGCTGGCCGAACGACACCGTTGAATGGGCGAAGTTCCTCGTCCTGGCCGTGCAGATGGCGGCGGTGCCCGGTCTGCTGCCGGTCAGCACCGTCTTCCGGATCCGGGAGGAGCTGCCCGAGGAGCCGCAGCCCGGCGCGGTCGGGCTGGTGGCCCGGGAGGGCCAGCTGATGGGGGAGCATCCGCTGCGGCCCGGCCAGTTCGCCGACCCGCAGCCACCCGGCCTGCTGGTGCTGCACCCCCCGTCGAGCACGCTGTCCTCGGTGCCGGACTACGAGGTCGCTTCCGGCTGCGTCTTCCTGCCCGGCCTGCCGCACCTCGGCCTCGACCACCGCGCGGCCTGGGTGGAGGCCGACGTTGAGGGCACGGTCACCCAGCTGATCAGCAAGGTCGGCATCGACCCGCGCGTCAACGCCGACACCGCCGCCCTGGCCCTGCTGCTCGCCGCTTGATCAAATCCATTGGCCCGCGCGACAGCGGCGCGGGAATACTTGCCATTCATGGGCCACGTGGATCTGCAGGGGATTTCGTACCACTTGGCCGACGGCCGTCCACTGCTGGACGAGGTGTCGTTCCGGCTGGGCGAGGGAGCCGTCGTCGCCCTGGTGGGGCCGAACGGCGCCGGCAAGACCACCCTGCTGAAGATCATCGCGGGCGATCTGGCAGCTACCTCGGGCACGATCTCCCGCAGTGGCGGCCTGGGCGTGATGCGGCAGTTCATCGGCAGCATCCGCGACTCCAGCACCGTACGGGACCTGCTGTTCTCCCTCGTGTCGCCCAGGCTGCAGGCTGCCGTGGCCGAGCTGGACCGGCTCGAGCTGGCGCTGATGGACGACGATCGCGAGCCGACCCAGCTCGGGTACGCGCAGGCGCTCGCCGACTACGCCGACTCGGGCGGCTACGACGCGGAGGTGATCTTCGACGCGTGCTGCACGGCCGCGATCGGCATCCCGTACGAGCGGGCGAAGTGGCGCGAGGTCAACACTCTCTCCGGCGGCGAGCAGAAGCGGCTCGCGCTGGAGGCGCTGCTGCGCGGGCCGGACGAGGTGCTGCTGCTGGACGAGCCGGACAACTACCTCGACGTGCCGGCCAAGATCTGGCTCGAGCAGCAGCTGGCGACCACTCAGAAGTCGGTGCTGCTGGTCAGCCACGACCGCGAGCTGCTGGCCCAGGCGGCGTCGACGATCGCGGTGCTCGAGCTCGGCGCCGCCGGCAACACGGTCTGGATCCACGGCGGCGGCTTCGCGAGCCTCGCCGCCGCTCGGCGGGAGCGGCTCGACCGGCTCGAGGAGCTGCGCCAGCGCTGGGACGAGGAACACGAGAAGCTGCGCCGGCTGATGCTGATGTACAAGGTCAAGGCCGCGTACAACGACGGCATGGCGTCGCGCTACCAAGCGGCGAAGACCAGGCTGGCGAAGTTCGAGGAGGCGGGGCCGCCGCAGGCGGTGCCGCTGGAGCAGCGGGTCTCGATGCGGCTGACAGGTGGGCGTACGGGCAAGCGGGCCGTGATCATCGACCAACTCGAGCTGACCGGGCTGATGAAACCCTTCGACGCCGAGATCTGGTTCGGCGACCGGGTCGCGGTGCTCGGCTCGAACGGCTCGGGCAAGTCACACTTTCTGCGGCTGCTCGCGGCTGGCGGCTCTGACCCGGACGTCGAGCACCAACCGGTCGACGAGCCGGAGGCGGTCCCGAGCCGGGGAAGCGATGGCTTCCCCGGAAGCCTCGCTCTCGAACGCGGTCGGGGCCGCAGCGGGGGGTACGGGGGGTCGTCCCCCCGGACAGACGCGGTCCCGAGCCGGGGAAGCGATGGCTTCCCCGGAAGCCTCGCCCTCGAAGGCGGTCGGGGCCGCAGCGGGGGGTACGGGGGGTCGTCCCCCCGGACAGACGCCGTTGCGCCGGTCGCGCACACCGGCACGGCGAAGCTCGGGGCCCGGGTGCGGCCGGGCTGGTTCGCCCAGACCCACCACCATCCCGAGCTGTACGGCCGCACGCTGCTGGAGATCCTGCACCGCGGCGACGCGCACCGGGCCGGCATGGGCCGCGAGGACGCGTCCCGCAAGCTGGATCGCTACGAGCTGGCGCGCTCCGCGGAGCAGCGGTTCGAGTCGCTTTCCGGTGGACAGCAGGCGCGGATGCAGATCCTGCTGCTGGAGCTCTCGGGTGCGACGCTGCTGCTGCTCGACGAGCCGACCGACAACCTCGACGTCGAGTCGGCAGAGGCGCTGGAGCACGGCCTGGCCGCGTTCGAGGGCACGGTGGTCGCGGTCACCCACGACCGCTGGTTCGCCCGCAGCTTCGACCGGTTCCTGATCTTCGGCGCGGACGGCAGCGTCTACGAGTCGGACCAACCGGTCTGGGACGAGGCCCGGGTCGAACGTGCGAGATGAGCTGTTCTCCGACGATCCGTCCGGCCCGACTCCTGCGTCCGCCTGAGCGGCACGTCACGGCTCCCTCGGGTGAACCCGAGCCTCTGTGCACTCGATCCGCGCAGAAGAAGCGGCCTCACACCGCTACTCACGCTCTGACATGGGGACGAAGTCCCGCTTCCGCTCACCGGTGTAGATCTGCTTCGGCCGGGCGATCTTCTGCTCCTTGTCCTGCACCAGCTCCGACCACTGAGCGAGCCAGCCGGGCGTGCGCCCGATGGCGAACAGCACCGTGAACATCTCCGGCGGGAACTGCAGCGCCTCGTAGATCAGGCCCGAGTAGAAGTCGACGTTGGGGTAGAGCCGGCGCTTGATGAAGTACTCGTCCTCCAGCGCGATCTTCTCCAGCTCCTGGGCGACCTTGAGCAGCGGGTTCACCCCGGTGACCTCGAAGACGTCGTCGCAGGCCTTCTTGATGATCTTGGCCCGTGGGTCGAAGCTCTTGTAGACCCGGTGGCCGAAGCCCATCAGCTTCTCCTTGCCGGACTTCACCCCCTCGATGAAGTCGGGCACGTTGTCGGTCTTCTTGACCCGCCGCAGCATCTTCAGCACTGCCTCGTTCGCGCCGCCGTGCAGCGGGCCGAACAGGGCACCGATGCCCGCCGCCACCGCCGAGTACGGATCCGCTTCGGCCGAGCCGACCGACCGGACTGCGTTGGTCGAGCAGTTCTGTTCGTGGTCGGCGTGCAGGATGAACAGCACCTCCAGCGCGTGGATCAGCCGCTCGTCCGCCGCGTAGGTCGGCTCGCTCATCCGGAACAGCATGGCCAGGAAGTTGGCCGTGTAGGACAGCGAGTTCTCGGGGTAGATGTACGGCTTGCCCTGCTGGTGGCGGAAGACGAACGCGCCGAGGGTCGGCATCTTGGCGATCAGCCGGGTGATCTGGAGCTTGCGATTGTCGGCGTCCTTGATGTGCCGGGCGTCGGGATAGAACGTGGACAGCGCGCTGACCGAGGCCATCAGCATGCCCATCGGGTGCGCGTCGTAGCGGAAGCCGCGAATGAACTGCTTCAGGTTCTCGTGCAGGAAGGTGTGGTAGGTGACGTCGTGGACCCAGTCGTCCAGCTGGGTCTGAGTTGGCAGCTCACCGTTCAGCAGCAGGTAGGCGACCTCCAGGAAGGTCGACTGCTCGGCCAGCTGCTCGATCGGGTAGCCGCGGTATTCCAGGATGCCGACATCGCCGTCGATGTAGGTGATCGAACTCCGGCAGGAGGCCGTGTTGACGAACCCCGGGTCATAGGTCGCGAGCCCCGGCTCGCCATCGACGGCGATCTGCTTCAGGTCGGCCGCGCGGATCGTGTTGTCCGTGATCGCGACGTCGTACTCGCGACCGGTTCGGTTGTCGCGAATGCTGAGCGTATCGGTCATGGCGACAACCTACGCGGGCTCACCCTGACCGACTAGTAGGGATCCCTATGATCCCGGCCACGGTACGAATGGCGATGCTGGCGCGTCGCGCGGACATGCGCTCTCAGCCCAGTGTCCTGCTCCCTCGCGCGCCCGACCCGCCAAACGTGGTCGCTACGCTCGCGGCGCGTCGTGCTCGACTCAGTTGCATGACACCGGCGCGCAATCGGGGGTCCGGAGTGCCTCTGGAGGTGCTGGGGAGTTGTTTGACCGAGTGCGCGTCGGGCAGGTAGCCTGGTGGGCTGTTGCGTTCGCGCGGCTCGGCTGACGCTGCCCTGAGCCAGGGCTCAGGCCGGATTCGCCGGCGCCCGACAGTCGATACTCACACAATGGAAAGCCCGCATGCCCACCTACAGCCCGAAGCCTGGCGACATTTCGCGGTCCTGGCACGTCATCGACGCCGACGACGTCGTGCTCGGCCGGCTCGCCGTCACCGCCGCGACGCTGCTGCGGGGCAAGCACAAGCCCACCTACGCGCCGCACGTTGACGGCGGCGACTTCGTCGTCGTGGTGAACGCCTCGAAGATCGCGCTGACCGGCGCCAAGCGGACCGACAAGCTGGCCTACCGGCACTCCGGCCGCCCCGGTGGCCTGCGCTCGGTGCCGTACGGCGAGCTGCTCGACCACGACCCGCGCAAAGCCGTCGAGCTCGCGGTCTGGGGGATGCTTCCCAAGAACAAGCTCAGCCGCAAGCTGATCAAGAAGCTGAAGGTGTACGCCGGCCCGGAGCATCCGCACACCGCCCAGCAGCCCAAGCCGTACGCGATCACGCAGATCGCGCAGTAGCCCGACCCGGCAGCCAACGACCCGAGGAACCACGCACGTGACAGATACCGCCAGCACGACCGAGGACACAGTCACGCCGTTCGTCGAGAACGACCGCGAGATCGCCTATCGCTCCGAGGCCGCACCACAGGGCTCGCAGGGTGCCGGCAACCGGCCCGCCGTGGTCGCCGCCGCCGGCGCGACCGGCCGGCGCAAGGAGGCGGTGGCCCGGGTCCGGATCGTGCCGGGCAACGGGCAGTGGACCATCAACGGCCGCTCGCTGGACGACTACTTTCCGAACAAGCTGCACCAGCAGCTGGTCGCCGAGCCCTTTCTGGCGGCCTCGGTCTCCGGCTCCTACGACGTGATCGCGCGGATCCACGGCGGTGGCGTCACTGGCCAGGCCGGCGCGCTGCGGCTCGGCGTCGCTCGGGCGTTGAACTCGGTCGACCCGGACGTCAGCCGTCCCTCGTTGAAGAAGGCCGGCATGCTGACCCGGGACGCGCGGGTCAAGGAACGCAAGAAGGCTGGTCTGAAGAAGGCCCGTAAGGCGCCCCAGTACAGCAAGCGCTGACGAGTGTCGCGGAGCCTAGGTCTGGTGACGTTTCGCGCCGCCCAAGCACGCACCTCGCGGCGTTCTCCTCGGTCGCGATATGGCCCGATATCACTCCGTCGTCGGCCTTGCGATGCACGCACCTGAACGACGCCAAACGCCACGGGACCCAGGCTCCACGACACCCGTGGGTCGCCTGTTCGGCACGGATGGAGTCCGGGGGCGGGCCAATGACGCCCTGACGGCGGAGCTGGCGCTCGACCTCTCAGTCGCGGCGGCACACGTGCTGGCCGAGGCCGGCGAGTTCGGTGGCCGGCAGCCGATCGCGCTCGTCGGCCGCGACCCCAGGGCCTCCGGGGAGTTCCTGGAGTCCGCCGTCGTGGCGGGGCTGGCGAGCGCCGGCGTGAACGCCGTACGGCTCGGCGTGCTGCCGACGCCCGGTGTCGCCTTCCTGACCAGGTCCACCGGCGCCGATCTCGGCGTGATGATCTCCGCCAGCCACAATCCGATGCCGGACAACGGGATCAAGTTCTTCGCCCGCGGCGGGGCGAAGCTGCACGACGACCTCGAGGATGCCATCGAGGCGCGGCTCAAGGAGCCGTGGCAGCGGCCGACCGGCGCCGGTGTCGGCCGGATCTCCGACGACCCGGCGCTCGTCGAGGACTACATCGCCCACCTGGTGTCCAGTCTCGGCCGGCCGGTCAGCCTGGCCGGACTCACCGTGGTCGTCGACTGCGCGAACGGCGCCGCCCACGTCACCGCACCCGCGGCCTTCGCCGCCGCGGGAGCCGAAGTGGTCCCCATCCACGCCACCCCGGACGGCATCAACATCAATGACCACTGCGGGTCGACCCACATCGAGTCGCTGCAGGCCGCCACGGTCGAGCACGGCGCCGATCTGGGGATCGCGCTGGACGGTGACGCGGACCGCTGTCTCGCCGTCGATGCGGCCGGCCGGATGGTCGACGGCGACGAGATCCTCGCCATCCTGGCGCTCGCGCTGCACGACGCCGGCCGGCTGAAGAACGAGACCGTGGTCGCCACGGTGATGAGCAACCTCGGCTTCGGCAACGCCATGCGGGCACGCGGGATTCGGGTGGAGCAGACCAAGGTCGGGGACCGCTATGTGCTCGAGGCCATGCACGCCGGCGGCTTCTCACTCGGCGGCGAGCAGTCGGGCCACATCGTGATGCTGGATCATGCGACCACCGGGGACGGGGTGCTGACCGCACTCCATCTCATGCAGATCATGGTCGAGGCGGGCAAGCCGCTCGCCGACCTGGCCGCTGTGATGACCCGGATGCCGCAGGTGCTGGTCAACGTGCCGGGTGTGGACAAGAGCCGAGCCGACACCGATCCAGAGCTGTCCGCGGCGGTCGCGCACGCGATGGCCGAGCTGGGCCGGCGCGGCCGAGTGCTGCTCCGCCCCTCCGGTACGGAGTCGCTCGTCCGGGTCATGGTCGAGGCCGAGACCGAGGCGGAGGCCACTGCGGTCGCGCACCGGCTCGCCGACGTCGTACGGGAGCGGTTGGCGCTGGCAGTCGCCGGGGCGGGTTAAGACCGTCAGCCGGCCTAACCGCCCAGCCGGTTGAGTGTGTCGAGGTAGGTCAACGCGCCCAACGCGACCGCGATGACGGTGAAGATCGTCGAGATGATCAGGCCGACGAGCAGTGCGCCGAGAGCGCCGAAGAAGCCGAACTTGAATGCGCTGCCGGCAGAGATGGTGATCTTCTGTTTGGGCTCGGCCCCTGGGTACTGAATAGCGGTCATGGACCCGACGCTATCGGCGTGCGGGGCCGCGGCAGGGATCGATGATGGTGTTGCGCGAGTCTCGCCCCGCATCGAATTGGCCCGGTGCGCAACAATCCCGGACCTCGGGCGAGCGGACTCGACAGCCAAGGAGCGCCGTCGCCGCTCGCTGATACATCCAGCTCACCGCTTGTTTAGATCCAGCTCACCCTTTGTTGGAACCGAACGTGCACTGCGGCGATCTGGCGGATCAGACCTTGCGGATGCGGACCCACTGCACCTGGTGGTCGCTCTCCTTGCGGAGGATTGCGGTGGCGCGGCCGCGCGTCGGCAGGATGTTCTCGCTCAGGTTGGGGCCGTTGATGGTATCCCACAGGTGCTGGGCCTGGCGGATCGCGGCGTCGGTGGTGAGGGCGGCGTAGCGGTGGAAGTAGGAGCGCGGGTCGCGGAAGGCGGTGTCCCGCAGGGAGAGGAAGCGGCGAACGTACCACTCGCGGACGTCGGCGCTGTCGGCGTCGACGTAGACGGAGAAGTCGAAGAAGTCGCTAACCGCCATCGCGGTGCTGCCGTCGGCACGCGCCCGCGCGGGCTGCAGCACGTTCAGCCCCTCGACGATCAGGATGTCGGGCCGCCGGATCACCACCTGGGCGTCGGGGATGATGTCGTAGCTGAGGTGGCTGTAGACCGGCGCCGAGACCTCCTCCAGCCCCGACTTGACGTCCATCACGAACTTCAGCAGCGCGCGCCGGTCGTAGGACTCGGGGAAGCCCTTGCGCGCCATCAGTCCGCGCCGCTCCAGCTCGGCGTTGGGCAGCAGGAAGCCGTCGGTGGTGACCAGCGACACCCGTGGGTGCTCCGGCCAGGCCGCCAGCAGCTCGCGGAGCAGCCGAGCCGTGGTGGACTTGCCGACCGCGACCGACCCGGCGATGCCGATGACGAACGGCGTCCGGCCGACCGAGAGATGCAGGAAGTCGTTGGTGGACTGGTGCAGGTCGCCGGTGTGCAGGACGTAGCGGCTGAGCAGCCGGGTGAGCGGCAGGTAGACCTCCCGGACGTCGCTCATGTTGGTCGGGTCGTCCAGGCCGCGCAGCTTCTCCAGCGTCGCGTCGTCCAGTCCGATCGGCATCGACTCGGCCAGCTCGGCCCAGTCCTCGCGGCTGCGCAGCACGTACGGGCCCTCGAGCTGCGTGTCGTCGGACATGTAGAGAAATCTAATCGGCGGGGATGCGTGGACTAGCCTGCTGCCTATGTGCGGAATCGTCGGCTACGTCGGTCCCCAGGCCGCGCTGGACGTCGTGGTCGAGGGACTGCGGCGCCTGGAGTACCGAGGCTACGACTCCGCCGGGGTCGCGGTCGTCGCCGACGGGGCGCTGCACGTGGCGAAGAAGGCGGGCAAGATCGGCAACCTCGACAAGCTGTTGGCCGAGGAGCCGCTGCCGCGCAGCGGGTTGGGCATCGGCCACACCCGCTGGGCCACTCACGGCGCGCCGAACGACGTCAACGCCCACCCGCACGTCTGCGCCTCGCTCAAGCAGGCCGGCGACGGGCGGATCGCGCTGGTGCACAACGGGATCATCGAGAACTACGCGGCACTGCGCGCCGAGCTGGAACGGGCCGGGATCGGCATGGTGTCCGACACCGACACCGAGATCGTCGCCCACCTGCTCGGCCAGCAGGTGGCCGATGGCGCCGGCCTGGCGGACGCGATGCGTACGGTCTGCCGCCGGCTGCGCGGCGCCTTCACCCTGGTCGCGGTGGACGCCAAGGACCCCGAGCACGTGGTGGCGGCCCGGCGCAACTCGCCGCTGGTCGTCGGCGTCGGCGCGGGCGAGAACTTCGTCGCCTCCGATGTCGCCGCGTTCATCGCCTTCACCCGGGAGGCGATCGAGCTCGGCCAGGACCAGGTCGTGCAGATCAGCGCCGACGACGTCATGATCACCACCCTCGACGGAGAGCCGGCCGGGGTCCGGCCCTATCACGTCGACTGGGACCTCTCGGCCGCGGAGAAGGGCGGCTACGACTGGTTCATGCGCAAGGAGATCTACGAGCAGCCGAAGGCGGTCGCCGACACGCTGCTCGGCCGGCACGACGCCGAGGGCCGGCTCACCCTGGACGAGATCCGGATCAGCGAGGCGGAGCTGCGGGCCGTCGACAAGATCGTGATCGTCGCCTGCGGCACGGCGTTCTATGCCGGCCTGGTCGCGAAGTACGCCATCGAGCACTGGACCCGGATCCCGTGCGAGGTCGAGCTGGCAAGCGAGTTCCGCTACCGGGACCCGATCGTCGGGCCGCGGACCCTGGTGGTGGCGATCAGCCAGTCGGGCGAGACCGCCGACACCTTGATGGCCATCCGGCACGCGAGCGAGCAGCGCGCCCGGGTGCTGGCGATCTGCAACACCAACGGCGCCACCATCCCACGCGAGTCGGACGCGGTGATCTACACCCACGCCGGGCCGGAGATCGGGGTCGCCTCGACCAAGGGCTTCCTCACCCAGCTGGTCGCCTGTTACCTGCTCGGGCTGTACCTGGCGCAGGTCCGCGACGAGAGGTTCGACGACGAGATCGTCGCGACCATGCGGGAGCTGGAGCGGATGCCGGATGCGATCCAGTCGGTGCTGGACCGGATCGAGGAGACCAAGGGGCTTGCCAAGGGCTTCCGGGAACGCCGTTCGGTGCTGTTCGTCGGCCGGCACGTCGGCTATCCGGTGGCGTTGGAGGGAGCCCTGAAGCTCAAGGAGCTGGCCTATATCCACGCCGAGGGGTTCGCGGCCGGCGAGCTCAAGCACGGCCCGATCGCGCTGATCGAGGACCAGCTGCCGGTGTTCGTGGTGATGCCGCCCCGCGGCCGGGACCAGCTGCACGACAAGGTGGTCTCCAACCTGCAGGAGATCCGGGCCCGCGGTGCGAAGACGATCGTGCTCGCCGAGGAGGACGACGACGACGTCGAGGCCTACGCCGACGTTCTGATTCGGCTGCCGAAGGTGTCCACCCTGCTGCAGCCGCTGGTCGCGACCGTGCCGCTGCAGATGTTCGCCTGCGAGCTGGCCACCCTCAAGGGCCACGACGTCGACCAGCCGCGAAACCTCGCCAAGTCCGTCACGGTGGAATAGCTCGCCGTTGATCACGTCCGCGCACATGAGCGCCGCACGGCGACGCCTCTCGGCCCCCACGCTGAAGGATGCTCCCTGGTCGGTCCCTCGGCGGCATGTCGCGCCCGTTTTCGCGAACGGCGGAGCAGTTCTCAGCGCGATGTCCGCACTCGGGCCCGGACGGGCGCCGTGATCATCGGCGTCGGCATCGACGTCTGCGACGTCGATCGGTTCGCACAGGCGGTGCAACGGACGCCGGCGCTCGTCCGGCGACTGTTCACCCCGGCCGAGGCCGAGCGTCCGGTCGCGTCCCAGGCGGCACGGTTCGCCGCCAAGGAGGCCCTGGCCAAGGCGCTGGGCGCACCGTCCGGGATGTCGTGGCTGGATGCCGAGGTGATCACCGACGGCCACGGCCGGCCGGCGTTCAAGATCGTCGGCACGGTCGCCGCCCGGGCGGCCGCGCTCGGCATCGAGACCATCCACCTCTCGCTCTCCCACGACGCGGGCATCGCCTCGGCCGTCGTGGTCTGCGAGGCCTGAGACGTGCGGGCGTACTCGGTGGCGGCGATCCGGGAGATCGAGGAGGCCGCGATCGCGGAGCAGGGCGTGGACGCGCTCATGCAGCGCGCGGCCGGAGCGGTGGCGCAGACCGCGGCGGCGATTCTGCAGCGCACGCCGGGCAAGGTCTACGGGTCCCGGGTGCTCGTCCTGGTCGGGGCGGGCAACAACGGCGGGGACGCGCTGTTCGCCAGCGCCCGGCTGGCCCGGCGCGGCGCCCGGGTGACGGCCGTACGGTGCCTGGGCAGCCCGCATGCCGGCGGCCTGGCGGCGCTGCAGGCGGCCGGTGGCCGGGTCGTCGGCATGGACGAGCTGGGCGTGACCGGGGAGTCGGGCCCGGCGCGCCGGCCCGAATGCGACCTGGCCATCGACGGCGTGCTCGGCATCGGTGGCCGGCCGGGGTTGCCGGACGCGGTCGCCCGGCTCGCGAGCGCCCTGGAGTCCTCCGACGTGCCGGTGGTCGCGGTCGACCTGCCCTCCGGGGTCGGCGCCGACACCGGTGCCGTGCCGGGCCGCTCGATCCGCGCTAGCCGTACGGTCACCTTCGGCGAGCTCAAGCCCTGTCACCTGCTGGAGCCGGCGCGGAGCAGGTGCGGGGCGATCGACATGGTCGACATCGGGCTGGGCGAGATGGATCGCGAGCCGCTGCTGGTCGGCATGGACACTGACCAGCTGGCGATGAGCTGGCCCTATCCGCAGCCTGCGACCGACAAGTACGCGCGCGGAGTCGTCGGCATCGACGCGGGCTCGAACGACTACCCGGGCGCCGGCGTGATGGCGACCTGCGGCGCGGTGCACGGCGGCGCCGGGATGGTGCGCTTCCTCGGCGCGGAACGCCCGGCCAGGCTCATCGAGCAGCGGCTGCCGAACGTCGTGTTCGCCGATGGGCGGGTGCAGGCCAGGCTGTACGGCTCGGGCTGGGGCGAGCGGGCCGACGGGTCGCAGGTGCTGGCGGAGGCCGCGGCCGAGGAACTGCCGGTCGTGGTGGACGCCGACGGCCTGAAGTATCTGCCCGATCCCGCGCCGGGCAACTGGCTGCTCACCCCGCACGCCGGCGAGCTGGCCCGGCTGCTGGAGCGCGAGCGCGGCTGGGTCGAGGAGGATCCCGTACGGGCCGCGCGGGCCGCGGTCGAGCGGACCGGCGCCACGGTGCTGCTCAAGGGAGCGGCCCAGGTGGTCGCCAGCCCGGACAGCGACGTGGTGCACGTGGCCATGCCCGGCCCGGCATGGACGGCGCAGGCGGGGTCGGGCGACGTGCTCGGCGGCGTCTGCGCGGCGCTGCTCGCGGCTGGCGTCGAGCCGCAGCTGGCGGGGCAGCTGGGCGCATCGGTGCAGGCCCTCGCGGCGAGCGAGTGTCCGGGCGCCGTGCCCCCGCATCGACTTTCCGAGGAGATCGGCCGCGCCCTTGGCCGGCTGGAGCGGCGGCGCGACGCCCTGCTTGCCGAGGCGGCGGAGACGCCATGGCGGTGATCGTCGGCCTTCGGGCCTCGTACCGGGCGGCGCGGTCATGGCGGTGACCGAGCTGGCGCCGCCGTCCTCGCCACCCGGCATTGCCGAGGCGACGGCATCGGCGGAAATCGACCTCGACGCGTTTCGGGCGAACCTGACCGCGATCAAGCGGCAGATCGGGTCAACCGAGCTGATGGTGGTCGTGAAGGCCGACGGCTACGGGCACGGGATGCTTCCCTGCGCCAGGGAGGCTCGGGTCGCCGGTGCGAGCTGGCTCGGCGTGGCCACTCCCGCGGAGGCCCTCGCCCTGCGCGACGCCGGCGACAACGGGTCGCTGCTGGCCTGGCTGTACGGCGCCGACGAGGACCTGACGCCTCTCGTCGCGGCCGATGTCGACGTGTCCGCGCAGTCCATCGACCAGGTGTCCCGGCTGGCGGCGGCCGCGGCCACCGCCGAGCGGCGGGCGAAGATGCACCTCAAGATCGACACCGGCCTGTCCCGCAACGGCGCCTCGCCTCGGGCCTGGCCAGAGCTGTGCCGGGCCGCCGCCGACGCCGTACGGGCCGGAGCGGTCGAGCTCGTCGGCATCTGGTCGCACTTCGCCGCCGCCGACGAGCCGGGGCATCCGTCGGTCGCGATCCAGCTGGACGCGTTCGAGAGGGCGTACGAGCAGTCGCTGGCGGCGGGGCTCGAGCCGAGGCTGCGCCATCTAGGCAACTCCGCCGGCGCGCTCGCCGTGCCGGAGTCGCGGTTCGACCTCGTCCGGGTCGGCATTGCCGCGTACGGGATCGACCCGGCGCCGGGAATCGCCGCCCGCGCCGGGGTCGACCTCCACCCGGTGATGACGCTTCGGGCGCAACTGGCGAACGTGAAGCGGATCGAGCCCGGCGCCGGCGTCTCGTACGGCTGGGCCTGGACGGCCGAGGAGCAGACCACTGTCGGGCTGGTGCCGCTCGGCTATGCCGACGGCATCCCGCGGCACGCGACCAACGTCGCGAGCGTCGGCTGGCGGGGGAGCCAGGTGCCCGTCCGCGGCCGGATCTGCATGGACCAGTTCGTCGTCGATCTCGGCCGGGACGCCGTGGCCCGGGAGGGTGACGAGGTGATCGTCTTCGGTCCAGGCGACCACGGCGAGCCGACGGCGGAGGACTGGGCGCGTTGGTGCGGCACCATCGGCTACGAGATCGTCACCCGGGTCGGGGCGCGGGTCCCGAGGCGCTATCACGGGGGCCTCGGTGGTCCGGGGGGCCGTCCTCCCGGGCGTGGCGAAGCCGTGGTCTGATGGCTGCTCGCCTGTCGGGAGGCGGCCTGGCTCGCGGCCTGGGGTTGCTCGCCGGGATCGCGGCCCTGGCGGCCGGCGGCGTCGCCGCGGGCGTCGAACTCGAGCGTCGACTGGTCAACAAGCGGATCGCCAAGCAGCCGCGGGACGATTCTGAGCCCTTCTTCCAGCTGCGCTCCGACGGGCCGCTGGTCACCACCCCGGACGGCGTCGTCCTGCACACCGAGATCGACGATGCTCCCGGCGCCGCGCCGGAGGATCCCACCCTGGTCTTCGTCCACGGCTACGCGCTGAGCATGGACTGCTGGCACTTCCAGCGCAAGCACTTCCGCGGCCGACTGCGCCAGGTGTTCTACGACCAGCGCTCGCACGGCCGGTCGACCCGCTCCGAGCCGAGACGGTGCCGCATCCCGCAGCTGGCCGAGGACCTGGCGCAGGTCCTGGACGAGGTTGCCGCTCCCAGCGCCGAGCCGGCCCCTGGGGGCACGGCCTCGGAACCCCCAAGGGCTGTGCCGATTCCCGGGGGGACACCCCCCGGGCCCTCCGGAGCTGTGCCGATCCCCGGGGGGACACCCCCTGGACCCCCCAGGCCATTGATCCTAATCGGCCACTCGATGGGCGGCATGGCGATCATGCGGCTGGCCGAGACCCAGCCCGAGCGGTTCGGCACTCAGGTCCGTGGCGTGGCGCTGTTCATGACCGCGGCCGGCGACATGGCCGACTACTCGCCGATCCGTGGCCTGCCGGGCCGTACCTTCTCCCGCATCGCCGAGCCGCTGATGGCCACCCTCAACCGGGTGCCCGAGCTGGTCGCGCAGAGCCGTAAGGCGGGCTCGGACCTCGGTTATGTCGTGACGAAACGGATGGCGTTCGGCTCGGACGTGCCGCCGAGCTACGTCGACTTCGTCAGCGAGATGGTGGCCGAGACGCCGCTGGAGGTGGTGGCCGACTTCTATCCGGCCTTCGCCGACCTCGACGAGTACAAGGCATTGGCCGGGCTCAGCAAGCTGCCCGTCGCCGTCGTCGGCGGTGTGGACGACATGGTGACCCCGATTTCGCACACCGACCGGATCGTCGAGCTGCTGCCCGACGCGGAGGCGACCAGGCTGCCGGGCTGCGGCCACCTGGGGATGATCGAGCACGCCGAGGAGTGCAACGCGGTCCTGGACCGGTTGATCGCCCGTTCGCGCTGACCCGGGGGTTCCCGCCCGGCCACTACGATGGTCCGCTGGTGAGCGTCTCGGTTGCGGATCTGGCAGTGTCGATCGCGGGCCCCGGGAACGCCGAGGGCATGGTCGAGGTGATCCATGCCGCGTTCGGCGCCCGGCCGGCCCTCGATCCGCCGTCCACCGCGCTGTCGGAGACGCCGGACTCCGTACGGCAGACGCTGGCCCGGGGCGGCGGCATCTACGCCACCGTCGGTGGTCGCCCCGCCGGCGTGATCCTGATCAATGTCGCGGAGCCGGCGGCCGGCGCCGCGGCGGCGGTTCCGCCGGGTCGTCCCCCGGGTGTTGTCGCGAGCTTTCAGCGGGTCTGCGTGCACCCTGCCTTCCAGCGGCACGGCATCGCCTCCGCGATGGTCACCGCGGCCGAGGACTACGCCGCCGAGCTGGGCTTCCGCCGGGTGGAGCTGTTCGCCCGGACGGAGCTGGCGGAGCTGATCGCCTTCTGGCACCACCGCGGCTTCGGGTTCGCCCGGCACGCCCCGCACGGGGTCTTCTTGGCCAAGGCGCTGCCACTGATGATCACGGTGCCGACCGCGGACGCGATGCGCCGGCTCGGGATCGCGCTGGCAGGTCGGCTGCGAGCGGGAGACCTGGTGATCGCGGCCGGCGACCTCGGCGCGGGGAAGACAACGCTGACCCAGGGCATCGGCGCCGGCCTGGCCAGCGAGGGCCCGATCATCTCGCCGACCTTCGTGCTGTCCAGGGTGCACCGTTCGACCGCCGGTCGGCCGGACCTGGTGCACGTGGACGCCTACCGGCTCACCAGTGCCGCCGAGCTGGACGACCTCGACCTCGACACCGCCGCGCCCGACGCGATCACGGTGGTCGAGTGGGGCGTCGGCCTCGCCGAGGGCCTGGCCGCCGACCGGCTGGAGATCGGCATCCACACCGTGCCGGAGCCGTCGTACGCGGGGAACAGCGACGCCGCGGCCGACGACCACGAGCGCACGGTCGTGATCCGTACGGTGGGCCGGCGCTGGCACCACGTCGATCTCGAGCCGCTTCGGGACGCGATGCTGGACGGTGTCCGATGACCGGGCCGATCCTCGGTATCGACACGTCCGGCGCGGTCAACGTCGGCCTCGCCGCTGAGCCCATCCCGGTGACGACCCCAGGACAGCCGGTCCTCGGCGCGGTGCTGGCGGCGCGGACGGTCGCCGACAGCCGAGCCCACGCCGAACAGCTGATGCCGCTGGTCCGCGACTGCCTCGCCGATGCCGGCCGCGACCTGCGCGACGTCGGGCTGATCGTGATCGGCATGGGCCCCGGCCCGTTCACGGGACTGCGCGTCGGCATCGTCACTGCCGAGGTGCTCGCAGTGGCACTCTCGCTGCCGGTGCACCGCATCTGCTCCCTCGACGTGCTGGCCGCGCAGGCCGTACGCGCGAACGCCGGAGTGGGGCAGGAGTTCCTGGTCACGACCGACGCCCGCCGGCGCGAGGTCTACTGGGCTCGCTATGACGCGAGCGGGCAGCGGCTCGGCGCTCCGAAGGTCAGCCCGCCCACCGAGTTGCCGCGACTACCGGCGGTCGGTCCCGCCGTCGACCTCTATCCCGACCAGTTGCTCGTCGCGGCCGGACCGCGCGGCCTCGACCCCGGACTGCTGGCGCAGCTCGGCCCGAGCCTGCCTACGGTCGGCGCCGAGCCGCTCTACCTCCGCCGAGCCGACGCCAGCGAGCCGACCCGACCCAAGTCCGTGCTGGTGCACCGCCCACAGCGGTCGGCGCGGGCATGACCGCTCCAGCGATGGCCGCCGGCTTCGCCATCCTTCCGGCCCGGCCCGACGACCTGCCCGCAATCGTCGCGCTGGAGACCGCCGGCTTCCCGCCGGCCGAGCGCTGGACCGAACGTAGCTGGCGCGACGAGCTGCTGGGCGAGGACCGTACGGTGCTGGTCGCCCGAGCCGACAAGCCGGTAGGGGTGATCACGGTACGGACCACGGGTGAGCTGTCCGACCTGCACCGGCTGGCCGTTGCGCCGGCCCACCGGCGGCAGGGGGTTGGGGCCGCACTGGTCGGTGCCGGCCTCGCGGCCGCCCGTCAGCAGGGCGCCCGAGCCGTGATCCTGGAGGTCGCCTTCGACAACGACCCCGCCATCGCGCTCTATTCGAAGCTCGGCTTCGAGCAGCTCGGCGCGCGGGAGAACTACTACGGGCCGGGCAGGCACGCGCTGATCCTGAAGCTGTACGACCTGCAGGATCGAGGTTTGCCGTGACATTTCCAGGCGGCCCGCTGATCCTCGGCATCGAGTCGTCCTGCGACGAGACCGGCGTCGGGATCGTCCGCGACAACCAGCTGCTCGCCAACGAGGTGGCCAGCAGCGTCGAGCTGCACGTCCGCTACGGCGGCGTCGTACCGGAATTGGCCAGCCGGGCCCACCTCGAGGCCATGGTTCCGACCCTGCGGCGAGCCTGCGAGCGCGCCGACGTCGATCTCGCGGAGCTGGACGGGCTCGCTGTGACCGCGGGACCAGGCCTGATGGGCGCGCTGGTCGTCGGCCTGGCCGCCGCCAAGGCGCTGGCGACGGCCCTCGACAAGCCGCTGTACGGCGTCAACCACCTCGCCGGGCACGTCGCGGTCGACCTGCTGGAACACGGGCCGCTGCCGCAGCCGTGCGTCGCGCTGCTGGTCTCCGGCGGCCACACCTCGCTGCTTCTGGTGGAGGACATGGCGAGCTCGATCACCGAGCTGGGCTCGACGATCGACGACGCGGCGGGGGAGGCCTACGACAAGGTCGCCCGGCTGCTGGGCCTGCCCTATCCGGGCGGCCCGGTGATCGACAAGGCGGCGACCGGTGATCCGGCCGCGATCGGCTTTCCGCGCGGCCTGACGACGCCGAAGGATCTGGCTCGGCACCGGTTCGACTTCTCCTTCTCCGGTCTGAAGACCGCGGTCGCCCGCTGGGTGCAGGCCCGGGAGCGCGACGGCCAGCCCGTACCCGTTGCCGACGTCGCCGCCAGCTTCCAGGAGGCGGTCTGCGACGTGCTCAGTGCCAAGGCGATGGATGCCTGTGAAGCCACCGGCGCGAACGACCTGCTGATCGGCGGCGGCGTCGCGGCGAACAGCCGGCTGCGGGTGCTGCTCGCCGAACGGGCGGCCGAGCACGGGGTGCGGCTGCGCAGCCCGCGGCCCGCGCTGTGCACCGACAACGGCGCCATGATCGCCGCCCTGGGCGCCGAGGTGGCCGCGGCCGGCGCCAAGCCCTCGGCGCTCGACATCGGGGCCGACTCCACGCTGCCGGTGTCGCGCATCCTGCTGTGAGCGAGCTGCCGTACGGCCTGACGGAGGCGGCGCTGGCCGCCGCGGAGGCGGAGACCGACCCGGCATCGCTCGCCGCGGCTGCCAGGCTCCGGAGTCGGTTCGGTCCGGGGCTCGCGGCCGCAGCCGTCTCGCAGGCGGTGCTGCGCCGGCAGGCCGTGGCCAAGTTCGGCGCCGCGGCCGCGACGATGATCTTCACCCGGGACGGGTTGGAGCAGGCCACCCGGCCGGAGGTCGCGGAGTATCACGCCCGGCACTTCGCCGCCGCCGGCGTACGGCGGGTGGTCGACCTCGGCTGCGGCATCGGCTCGGACGCACTCGCCTTCGCCGCGGCCGGGCTCGACGTGGTCGCGGTCGAGGTCGACACCGAGGTGGCGGATGCGGCCCGCCACAACGGGGGCGGCAGGTTCGAGGTGATCCGCGGCGACGCCGAGGCGCTCGCCGGCGGCCTGCTGCAGCCGGGTGACGGCGTTTTCTGCGATCCCGCCCGCCGGACGGCTTCCGGCCGGGTCTGGCGGGTCGAGGACTTCCGCCCGTCGTGGGATTTCGTCTCCTCGCTCCTGACCGGGTCGCACGTCGCGGTCGTCAAGCTCGGCCCCGCACTGCCACACGCCCTGATCCCGGCCGGGGTCCACGCCGAGTGGGTGAGCCATCGCGGGAACGTGGTCGAGGTCTGCCTGTGGTCCAGGCCGGCTCGAGCGAGCCGCTCGGCGATCATCCTGCCCGACCATCGCCTCGACGTGCCGGAGCGATCGCCCGAGCTGCCGGTCTCGGCGCCGCAGAGCTACCTCTACGAGCCCGACGGCGCGGTCATTCGGGCCGGCGGCGTTCCCGCCCTGGGCGCGCTGCTGGGCGCCAGTCTGCTCGACCGGCAGACCGCCTACCTGACGGGCGAGGACCTCGTCGCGAGCCCGTACGCGACCGCCTTCCGGGTGCTAGGGATGCTGCCGTACAAGGAGCAGGTGCTGCGGCACTGGCTGGCCCGTCACGACGTCGGCACCCTGGAGATCAAGAAACGAGGCCTGGACGTCGACCCGGCGGAGCTCCGCCGACGCCTCCATCCGCGGGGGTCCCAGCGGGCGACGTTCATCCTGACCCGTACGGTCGTCGGCGCCCGGGTCATCGTCGCCGAGCGGATGGCGGCGTGACGACTCGCCGCGGAGTCGCGCCCGGGGCGCTTCGTTATCAATCCGTGAGGAACCAGCCCGATCGCCTGTCCAGCACGTGATCATTCCGTTACGGCTGCCCGCAGAGACGTTCTATGCTCCTGCGGTAATCACTTCTGGGGGGATCAGAAGGCCGATTGCGGCATGTCCGATCGACGCGCATCGCACCGTCGGTGAGTCGAAGTGACAACACATCTCACGGCAGCGACCATGCGTCGATCGCCAGAGGTCAGCTGGGTGCGCAAACCCTCAGCCGCTGTACCAGCGCATCCAGATTGAGGTGGGCCGCCTGTCCGGGGCGGCCCACCTGCCCAATCTGGCGGTGTGACGGGATTCTCGAAGGCCCGACCGCGCCCCGGGCCGGCGCCGCACCCGAACGCGAGCACCCACAGCGCGAGGACGAATGCCTCGACGCGCGACACCTCGGCTGGCACTCTCTATGGGTGAGTGCTAATGTCTTTTTGGCACTCTCGCCCCGCTTGCGGGGGTGCGGGGGTCGTCCCCCGCATGGTGAGTGTGCCAACGCCTGGGGCCGGCTCCCGCGACGACGGGCCCAGGGCGCCAATCCACGAACCAACCAAACGTCACATGTGAAAGGGGTTTGAACGTGGCAGTCACGATCAAGCCGCTCGAGGATCGCATCCTCGTTCAGCCGCTCGAAGCAGAGCAGACCACCGCCTCCGGGCTGGTCATTCCCGACACCGCCAAGGAGAAGCCGCAGGAGGGCAAGGTCCTCGCAACCGGTCCGGGCCGGATCGACGACAACGGCAACCGCGTCCCGCTCGACGTCGCCGAGGGTGACGTCGTGATCTTCAGCAAGTACGGCGGCACCGAGGTCAAGTACGACGGCAAGGAGCTGCTGCTGCTGAACGCCCGCGACATCCTCGCGGTCGTCAGCAAGTAGCCGGCGAGGGGACAGACATGGCAAAGATCCTTCAGTTCGACGAGGAGGCCAGGCGCTCGCTGGAGCGTGGCGTCGACACCCTCGCCAACACGGTGAAGGTCACGCTCGGCCCCAAGGGCCGCTACGTCGTGCTCGACAAGAAGTGGGGGGCGCCGACCATCACCAACGACGGTGTCACCGTTGCTCGCGACGTCGAGCTCGATGACCCGTACGAGAACCTGGGTGCCCAGCTGGCCAAGGAGGTGGCCACCAAGACCAACGACGTGGCCGGCGACGGCACGACCACCGCCACGGTGCTCGCCCAGGCGCTCGTGCACGAGGGCCTCAAGGCGGTCGCCTCTGGCTCCAACCCGATGGGCCTCAAGCGCGGCATCGAGGCGGCGGTCGCCGCCGTCGAGGAGCGGCTGCGGGAGAACTCCCGGGAGGTGCAGACCACCCAGGACATGGCCCACGTCGCCACCATCTCCGCCCGGGACGAGCAGATCGGCTCGCTCATCGCCGACGCCTTCGACAAGGTCGGCAAGGACGGCGTCATCACGGTCGACGAGTCGCAGACCTTCGGCACCGAGCTCGAGTTCACCGAGGGCATGCAGTTCGACAAGGGCTACCTGTCGCCGTACTTCGTGACCGACCCGGACCGGATGGAGGCCGTCCTCGAGGACCCGTACATCTTGATCACCTCGACCAAGATCTCCTCGATGACCGACCTGCTCCCGCTGCTGGAGAAGGTCATCGGCGCCTCGGGCACCCTGTTCGTGGTGGCCGAGGACGTCGACGGCGAGGCGCTGTCCACCCTCGTGGTGAACAAGATCCGCGGCACCTTCACTTCGGTCGCGGTCAAGGCGCCGGCGTTCGGTGACCGGCGCAAGGCCATGCTCGAGGACATCTCGATCCTGACCGGCGGCCAGGTCGTGGCGCCCGAGGTCGGGCTCAAGCTCGACCAGGTCGGCCTAGACGTGCTGGGCCGGGCTCGCCGGGTCGTGGTGACCAAGGACAACACCACGATCGTCGACGGCGCCGGTTCGGGCGACGAGGTCAAGGCGCGGGTCGCCCAGCTGCAGGCCGAGATCGCCCGTACCGATTCGGACTGGGATCGGGAGAAGCTGCAGGAGCGGGTGGCCAAGCTGGCCGGCGGCGTCTGCGTGATCAAGGTCGGCGCGGCCACCGAGGTCGAGCTCAAGGAGAAGAAGCACCGGATCGAGGACGCCGTGTCCGCGACCCGGGCCGCGATCGAGGAGGGCATCGTCGCCGGCGGCGGCTCCGCCCTCATCCACGCCGCGGCAGCGCTCGACGGCGACCTCGGGCTGACCGACGACGAGAGGGTCGGGGTCAAGATCGTCCGCAAGGCACTCGTCGAGCCCGCCCGGTGGATCGCCGAGAACGGCGGCGAGCAGGGCTACGTCGTGACCTCCAAGGTCGCCGAGCTGGAGCCGGGCAACGGCTTCAACGCGGTCACCGGGGAGTACGGCGACCTGATCGGCGCCGGCGTCATCGACCCGGTGAAGGTCACCCGGTCGGCGCTGGCCAACGCCGCCTCCATCGCCGCCTTGCTGCTGACCACCGAGACGCTTGTGGTCGAGAAGCCGGAGGAGGAGAAGGAGCCCGCGCACAGCCATGGCCACAGCCACTGAGCCTGCGCCGCGAGGCTGACGACACGCAGAAGGGCCCCTCCCGGTGGGAGGGGCCCTTCTGCTGTCGAGAGCCGTGCTGACCAGCCGACGACGACCTCGTGACCTCGGGGCAACACAGCCGTAACCTGGGCCCGTCTTGGTCCAGAACTGTTATCAACTGTTGACCCAATAAGCCGCTAATCTGTCACCGCTCACAGCAATTTCTGCCAGAGTGAGCACGTTTTCGACAGCAACCTCTCGGGGACTGATGGGGGGTCCAGGTGACTAGCGAGTCCAGTCACCTGCTTGCCGACCGAGCCCTCGTGGCTGGGGCGCAAGCGGGGGATCGTGCCGCAATGGATGCGCTGATTGCCCTAGTCAGGCCTGCGGTTTTCCGCTTCTGCCGGTCTCGGCTCGCGAGTTATGCGGGTGGTGCCGACGCCGCGGACGACGTGGCGCAGGAGATCTGTGTGGCAGTGTTCAAGGTGCTGCCGCAGTACCAGGACAGCGGCGCACCGTTCGCCGCCTGGGTCTTCGCCATCGCGGCCAACAAGATCGCCGACGCCCAGCGCCGGCTGCGCCGGGCCGCGGTCCTGGTGGACGAGTTCCCCGACCAGGTGGAGTCCGCCCCCACCCCAGAGGAGCGGGTGCTCGCCATCGCCCATGTCCGGGCCGCCGGTCAGTTGATCAAGCAGCTGCCGCACCGGGTGCAACAGGTGGTGATGATGCGCGCCCACGGCATCAGCGCCGACATGGTGGGCGAGCATCTGGGCATGAGCGCCAACGCCGTACGGGTCGCACAGCACCGTGGACTGACCAGGCTGCGCCAGCTCGTCGAGGAGTCCGAGGAGCACCGCGAGCTGTTCGCGCCCTTCCTCGCGACCTCGGGTGCGAAGCGGACACCGGCGCTGAGCATGGCGGCCGGTTTCTGAGCACGGGAGTACTCCGCACCGCGCCCGAGCGTCGCTGAGATCGCGCGACCCTTTCTGGACGACCGAATGAGTGCGATCCGCCGCGCGCAAAGCGCGCACGTTTCTTGGGCGGGTCGTACGAAAAAGGGAAAGCCGTATCTGTGCAGGGGGCGACCCCCGCGCCCCCGAAAGGCGGGTCGCGCGATCGCGCGAGAGCGCACAAGAAAAGGGGGCGTTAGAGTGTGATCTCGACCAGTACGGGAAGGTGTGCGGTGCTCCAGTCCTTCGATCGCGAGCCTGAAGAGCGCGATGTCCCTCCCGGCGATCTCACCTCCGTCGGCGTGCCTGAGCCCTTCGCTACCCTCGGCCTGACCTTCGACGACGTGCTGCTGCAGCCCGGTCAGAGTGACATCATCCCGTCCGAGGTGGACACGTCCTCCCGGGTCTCCAAGCGGATCACGGTCAAGGTGCCGCTGATCAGCTCACCCATGGACACCGTCACCGAGGCCCGGATGGCGGTGGCGATGGCGCGGCACGGTGGCCTCGGCATCATCCACCGGAACCTGTCCATCGAGGACCAGGCGCACCAGGTGGACGTCGTGAAGCGGTCAGAGGCCGGCATGATCGACGAGCCGATCACCATCTCACCCGAGGCGACGATCGGCGAGGCGGACGCCATGTGCGCCCGCTACCACATCTCCGGGGTCCCGGTGGTGGACAAGGACATGCGGCTGCTCGGCATCGTGACCAACCGGGACATGCGTTTCGAGCACAATCCGAGCCGGCTGGTCGGCGACGTGATGACCAAGATGCCGCTGGTCACCGGCCCGGAGGGGATCCAACGCGACGACGCGATGGCGCTGCTGGCCCGGCACAAGGTCGAGAAGCTGCCGTTGATCGACGCGCAGGGCCGGCTCAAGGGCCTGATCACGTTGAAGGACTTCGTGAAGTCCGATCTATTCCCCGACGCCTCCAAGGACGACCAGGGCCGGCTCCGGGTCGGTGCTGCCGTCGGGTTCTTCGGCGACGCCTGGAAGCGCGCAATGGCCCTCATCGAGGAGGGCGTCGACCTGCTCGTCGTAGACACCGCGCACGGCCACTCGCACGGCGTGCTCGACATGGTGCGCCGGCTCAAGTCCGAGCGCGCCGCCCGCGACGTCGACATCGTCGGCGGCAACGTCGCGACCTACGAGGGCGCGCAGGCGCTCGTCGACGCCGGTGTGGACGGGGTGAAGGTCGGTGTCGGCCCGGGATCGATCTGCACCACCCGGGTGGTGGCCGGGGTCGGCGTACCCCAGGTGACCGCGATCCACAACGCCTCCCGAGCCTGCCGGCCGGCCGGCGTGCCGCTGATCGGCGACGGCGGGCTGCAGTACTCCGGCGACATCGCCAAGGCCCTGGTCGCGGGTGCGGACACGGTCATGCTGGGCTCGCTGCTGGCGGGCTGCGAGGAGAGCCCCGGCGAGCTGATCTTCGTCAACGGCAAGCAGTTCAAGGCCTACCGCGGCATGGGCTCGCTGGCCGCCATGGCGTCCCGCGGCCGCACCGCCTCCTATTCGAGAGACCGCTACTTCCAGGCCGACGTCACCTCCGACTCGATGCTGATCGCCGAGGGGATCGAGGGACACGTCCCCTTCCGCGGACCGCTGTCCGCGGTCGCCTACCAGCTTGTGGGCGGGCTGCGGCAGTCGATGTTCTACACCGGAGCGACGACCGTGCCCGAGCTGCAGCAGAAGGGCAGCTTCGTCCGGATCACCGCCGCGGGCCTGCGTGAGTCCCATCCCCACGACATCCAGATGACGGTCGAAGCTCCCAACTACTCGAGCTGAGCGCAGATGTTCGAGGTCGGCCGCAGCAAGCGCGCCCAGCAGGTGTTCGGGTTCGACGACGTCAGCATCGTCCCGTCCCGCCGAACCCGCGGCGACGAGGAGGTCTCGCTGCACTGGCGGATCGACGCCTACACCTTCGAGTTCCCCCTGATCGCCGCGCCGATGGACTCGGTCATGTCGCCGGCGACAGCCATCCAGATCGGCCGGCTCGGCGGCCTCGGAGTGCTGAACCTCGAGGGGCTGTGGACCCGCTACGAGGATCCGGTGCCGAGAATCGAGCAGATCATCGAGGTGGCGGACGCGATCGAGGCCACCCGGCTGATGCAGCGGATCTACGCCGAGCCGATCAAGTCCGAGCTGATCGGCAAGCGGATCGCCGAAATCCGGGAGGCAGGCGTCCCGGCGGCCGGCTCGCTTTCGCCGCAGAACACCCAGGCGTTCGCCCAGGCCGTCGTGGACGCGGGCGTGGACTTCTTCGTCATCCGCGGCACGACCGTCTCGGCCGAGCACGTCTCCTCCGACCTGACCCCGCTCAACCTCAAGCAGTTCATCTACGAGCTGGACGTGCCGGTGATCGTCGGCGGCTGCGCCACGTACCAGGCCGGCCTGCACCTGATGCGTACGGGCGCGGCCGGTGTGCTGGTCGGCTTCGGCGGAGCGTCTGCCACCACCCGCTCGGTGCTCGGCGTCGCCGTGCCCATGGCATCGGCCACCTCCGACGTCGCGGCCGCCCGGCGGGACTATCTCGACGAGTCCGGCGGCCGATACGTGCACGTCATCGCCGACGGCAGCATCGGCCGCTCGGGCGACATCGCCAAGGCCATCGCCTGCGGCGCGGACGCGGTGATGGTCGGCTCGCCGCTCGCCAAGGCGGCAGAGGCGCCGGGCGCCGGCTACCACTGGGGGCCTGAGGCCTGGCACTCGGTCCTGCCGCGCGGCGAACGTGTGAAGCTCGGCACGGTCGGCAGCCTCGAGCACATCCTGCTCGGCCCCGCCACTGTTCCCGACGGGACGATGAACCTGGTCGGCGGCCTGCGCAAGGCGATGTCGACGACCGGCTACACCGACATCAAGGAGTTCCAGCGGGTCGAGATCGTCGTCGCCTGACTCCGCTGGAGCCCGGGGTTGTCCCGGGTGCGCTCAGCGCACGCCCGGCGCGGGCAGCAGCCCGATCAGCGCCTTCCAGCGCGCAGTCTCGCACCCGTTGTTGCGGCTGAGGTGGCTGAGCACCGGCTTGCCCTTCCAGGTGCCGGAGATAGTCGCCTGCTCGGGACCGGAATAGACCTGAGTGCACATCCGGTTCTTCGGCACTGCCGGTAGGGCGCGCTCGCCGTTCTCCGCCAACACCCGGCAGGCCGTCTCGGGATCAGGGTGATCACCACCGGGCGGATTGCAGGTCAGTCGCCAGGTCACCGCCGGGCCGGGCCCGTTGCGGACCACGATGGTCAGCTCGTCCGGCCGGGTCCGACCCGGTGAGGGGGAGCCGGTGGACGGTCTGCTCAGTGTGGTCGGACCCTTCGGCGTGATGCCGCTGCTGGCGGTCGGACTGCCGCCGGGCTGGCTGCTGCTGGCGAACGAGCTCGGACCGGGCCTAGCGCCCGGCCTCCCGGGCCCACCGCAACCTGTGACGGCAGCCAGCATGGCGAGGAAGCCGACTGCCAGAAAAATCTTCGGCACGCGAACCATCTTGCACAACTGGGCGACGCTTTCGAGAACCGGCTGCTAGCGTCAAGGCTACTTTGCGGCGGGGCACGGCGAAGTCGTCGACATGCGTGGGGAAATCCGACCACATGGAGGATTCGTGGTGACCGCTCGGCCGCTCGGCTTGCGTGAGGGAAGGGTGGCCGTGCTTGCGGTCGCTGTGGCCTCGTTGCTGGCGGTCTCCATCGGCTTCTGCGGCCCGACGGCCACCGCCAATCCCAAGACCCCCAGGCCGCTCGCGAAGGTGGCCGTGGCCGCGGATGCCAGGGAAGTCACCTCGACGTCGAAGATCACCCCGGCCGTGCAGCGGGCGGTGGGGAAGCGGCAGGCCGTCTTCGTCCAGCTCAAGGGCTCCGGCGCCGCAGATGTGTCGGCCAGCAGGCAGGCGGCCGGCGGGTCCAGGGCAGCTGCCCGGGCCGCGAGCAAGGCACGTCGGCTCGAGGTGGCCAAGACCAGTTCCCGAGTGACGGCCGCCGCGCGCAGCGCCGACCCGAGTGCCCGCGTGCTGTTCGCCACTCGCGACAGCGTGCCCGGGGTCGGACTCCTCACCACCAAGACAGCAGTGAAGTCGCTGGCCAAGCGGTCCGACGTGGCCAAGATCTCGTTGTTGAGCAAGCACACGGCCGACAACGCCGGCGTCGCCCGGCTGACGAAGACCCTGAACGTCTGGCAGAACCTGGGATTGACCGGCAGCGGCATCCGGATCGGTGTGATCGACACCGGGATCGACTACACGCACGCCGACTTCGGCGGTCCGGGAACGGTAGCCGCGTACGAAGCAGCCAGGGCGAACACCGCGTCCTGGACACCGACGGCAAAGGTCGTCGGCGGCTACGACTTCGCCGGCGACGACTACAACGCCGATCCGGAGGACCAGGCCTACCAGCCGACGCCACATCCGGACCCCAACCCGCTGGACTGCGCCGGGCACGGCTCGCACGTCGCCGGAACGGCGGCCGGCTTCGGTGTGAACGCGGACGGCAGCACGTTCACGGGGAACTACTCCACCCTGACCGGCTCCGCGCTGTACGGGATGCGGATCGGCCCGGGCATGGCGCCCAAGGCGCTCCTGTACGCCTACCGGATCTTCGGCTGCGAGGGCTCGACCGATCTGGTGATCCCGGCCATGGACCGGGCACTGGACCCCAACGGCGACGGTGACTTCAGCGACCACCTCGACGTTCTCAACATGTCGCTCGGTGGCGCGTTCTCACCGGCCGACGACCCGGAGACAGCCGTGGTCGACGAGCTGACGGCAAACGGCGTGATGGTCGTGACCTCCGCTGGCAACGACGGCGACCTCACCGACGCCGGCGGCCCACCCGGGAACGCTGTGACGGCCCTGGCGACCGCGAGCGGCAAGGACGAGTACGAGCCGCAGTCGTTCAAGCGCATCGTGCCGGGTCTCACCGACACGGTGTCGAGCTTCAGCTCCCGCGGCGTCCACGGCCGGCCAGGAGTGGTCAAGCCCGACGTCACCGGGGTCGGGCAGACCGTGGTCTCCGCCCGCGTCGGGACCGGCAGCGAGGCTTCGATCCTCAGCGGCACCTCGATGGCTTCGCCGGGAGTGGCAGGCATCGCGGCGCTGGTGCGCAAGCGGCATCCCAGCTGGACGCCGGAGCAGGTCAAGGCGGCCATCATGAACACGGCCGTGCACGACCTGTTCACCGGGAAGAACCACACCGGGCTGCGGTACGGCCCGAACCGGGTCGGAGCCGGACGGGTCGACGCCGCGTACGCGACGACGACCTCGGTGCTCGCCTACAACGCCTCGATCAAGGGCGCGGTGAGTGTGTCGTTCGGCGCGGTGGAAGCCCCGGCCACCAGGGCCGTGGTCCACAAGAGCCAGTACGTCCGGATCCAGAACACCGCCGGCAGCCCGACTGTGGTCGGCCTCCGGTACGCCCCGGTCCTCCGGCAGCCGGGAGTGAGCTACTCGGTCTCGCCGAGTGCCGTCTCGTTGCGCGGCCGCAGCAGCAGGCTGGTCAAGCTCACCATGACGGTCGTGACCTCGCGGCTCCGCAAGACCAAAGACCCGACGATGACGACCACCCAGGTCAACGGTCTGTCCGGCGTGACCGAGGCCCGGCAGTACGTCTCAGACGCCTCCGGTCGCCTGCTGGTCAAGCCGGCCGGCAAGCCGGCGCTTCGGGTGCCGGTCTACGGCGCGGCCAAGCCGGCCTCGGTGACCCACGGCGTTTCGGTCCGGCTGACCGGCAGGCAGCGTGCCATCGAGCTGCTCGGCCGCGGCTTCGACCAGGGCAGCGGATCGTCGGCGTTCGAGTCCAAGGTCTCGGTGCTGACCCACGGTTACACGAGTGGGAAGGTGGCTGCTTGCGTGCCGCCGGAGGTCGCGGGTTGCGTCTCCAACGCCAGTTCGAGATCGGCGGACCTGCGCTATGTCGGCGCCGGCGCTGCTCCGGACTCGACCGGCAGCCGTGAGACCGGGTACCTCTGGTTCGGGCTCGCGACCTGGGGCAACTGGGCCACGATCGGCTACACGACGACGCCTTTCGTCGACATCGACGTCGATGCCGACGGGGCGTTCGACTACGAAGCCTTCGTCGACGTCGTGCCCGAGACCGACCTGGTGATCTCGCTGCTGGTCGATTCCACGGGCACGCCGCTCAGCTACTACCCGGTCAACTTCCTGGAGGGCGACGCCGACAGCAACGTGTTCGACACCAACACGCTGCTGCTGCCGGTCGATCCGGCCAAGATCGGGCTGACCGACGCCGACTCCTCCTACCCGATCCGCTACCGGATTGGAATGGGCAGCGACTGGGCGGACGAGACGGGTGTCTTCGACCTCACCCCGTGGATCGGCTTCGACGTCGCGAATCCGGCCGTTCAGGTCGACTCGCCGCTGTATCTGGATCGGCACGGCACGGTGATTCCGTACTCGCTCGCCTCCGGCTCCAGCTCGGCCAGCCGGGTGGTCGACAATGCGGCGACGAAGTCGAACGCCGCCGCGGTCAAGGCGCTGCTGCTCCACCTTCACGGGGTGAGCAGACACAAGGCAGGGCTGGTAACGCTTCGGCGCTAGGCGGCACGCTCCAGGAGCCTCGAAACGCGAAAGGTGCTGACACCTCATACGTGCCAGCACCTACGCCCGGGTTGCGCCGTTCCGCAGCAGCGCTCCCCATTTCATGCCTGGTGGATCTCGGCCAGCGTCGTCGACCGTTTGTCCGACACCAACGATATTGGGCGGCTTTGTGCAGTCAAATGACGCGAATTCAACACTTTGGCGATCATTCGGTGTCGCCTCGGCGGCTTCTGAACGACATGGCGGCATCTTTGGTGAACTGGTATTACCCGCGTTTTGTGGCGACGGTACCTACCGAATCCGCATCAGGGTGCGAGCCCGCGAATCCGGGCGTGGCACGGTGCGGATTGAGGCTTGGATAACTGGTATCGAACCAGTTATCCAGCTGGTCTCACCGGGTGTTCCTTCATATGGCACGGGACGCCTGGCGGCTGAAAGTGGCCAACGTCACATCGTGGCATCGCAGCGATCGGTCGTTTGGCCGGCGCCGGCGCCGGCTCACTAGAGTTGCTCGGGTGGAAGAACCGGTGGCGATCGAGCTGCGCCGGCTGCGTGACAGCATCGACAACATGGACGCCGCCCTCGTGCACCTGCTGGCGGAGCGGTTCAAGATCACCAAAGAGGTCGGCGAGCTGAAGCGCCGGCACGGGCTGCCGCCCGCCGACCCGGCGCGCGAGGCGCAGCAGATCGCCCGGCTCCGCTCGCTGGCGAGCGAGGCCAAGCTGGATCCCGAGTTCGCCGAGAAGTTCCTCACCTTCGTCGTCGCCGAGGTCGTACGCCATCACGAGGCCGCGCTCGGGTCCACCCGATCCGCCGGCTAAAGGCTCTGGGCGAGCGCCCGCCCGGCCGTACGGCCGCTGAACAGGCAACCGCCGAGGAAGGTGCCTTCGAGCGCGCGGTAGCCGTGCATCCCGCCACCGCCGAAGCCGGCTGCCTCGCCTACCGCGTAGACCCCCGGCAGCGGTGCTCCGTCCAGGCCGAGCACCCGGGAGTCCAAGTCGGTCTCGATGCCACCGAGGGTCTTGCGGGTGAGCACGTGCAGCCGTACGGCGATCAGCGGCCCGCCCGGTCCGGCGCGGCCGGAGCCGGGGTCGGCCGGGTCCAGCAGCGGATGCGGCGCGACGACCCGGATCAGCCGGTCGCCCAGGAACCTGCGGGCAGCGGCGACGGCGACGACCTGCGGGTCCTTGCCGAGTCCGCTGCGGACCTGCAGGTCTCGGACCTGGATCACGTCCTGCAGGGTCTCCGCGTCGATCAGGTGCTCGCCGGTCAGCTGGTTCATCAGCGCGGCCAGCTCCGGCACCGTGTCGGCGCTCAGGAAGTCGACGCCGACGTCTAAGAAGGCACGGACCTCGGGCGTCGGTCCCGACCGCACCCGGCCGACCAGCAGGCGGAGGTCCTTGCCTGTGAGGTCGGCGTTCTGCTCCGAGCCGGACAGCGCGAACTCGGCGCCGATCGTGGCCTGGTCGAGCACGAACCACGAGTGGTCGTAGCCGCTTGCCGCGACGTGCCGCAACGCGCCAAGGGCGTCGAAGCCCGGGAACAGCGGCGCCGGGAAGCGGGCGCCACGCGCGTCCAGCCACAGTGACGACGGGCCCGGCAGGATCCGGATGCCGTGGTGGTCCCACACGGGCGCGTGGTTGACGATGCCCTCGGGGTAGTGCCACATCCGGTCGCGGTTGATCAACCGGGCGCCGGCCTTCTCGGCCGCGATGAGCATCGAGCCGTCGACGTAGCCGGGCACGCCGGCGATCATGCTTTGCGGCGGCTCGCCCCAGGCGCGGGGCCAGTGCTCGCGGACGAGGTCGAAGTTGCCACCGATCCCGCCGCTGGCGATCACCACCGCCTGCGCGCTGAAGCTGAACGCTCCGACCTCGGCCCGCGGGCCGGGCACGCCGCGCGGCAGCTCGGTCGGCTCCAGCACTGCGCCCGACACCCGTACGCCCTCGGCGTCGATCTCCAGCTCGCTCACCTTGTGCCGGCAGCGGATCCGGACCCGGTGGGAGGCGAGCACCCGGCCGGCGAACGGCTCGACCAGACCCGGCCCGGTGCCCCAGGTGACGTGGAACCGGGGTACCGAGTTGCCGTGCCCGGGTGCCGCGTAGCCGCCGCGTTCCGCCCACTGCACCAGCGGGAACCAGCGAACGCCGAACTCCCGCAGCCAGCTGCGCTTCTCGCCACTGGCGAAGTGCACGTACGCCTCGGCCCACCGGCGCGGCCAGTAGTCCTCGGGCCGGTCGAAGCCGGCGCTGCCGAGCCAGTCGGCCAGGGCCAGCTCGGTGGAATCGTGCACCCGCAGCCGGCGCTGCTCTGGCGAGTTGACCAGGAACAGCCCGCCGAACGACCAGTGCGCCTGCCCGCCGACGGACTGCATGCCCTCGCCGTCGACGATCATCACCGACTTGCCGGCGGCCGCCAGCTCGTACGCGGTCACCAACCCGGACAGGCCCGCACCGATCACGATCGCGTCGGCATCCATGACTACATCCTCACGGTCCGACCCCGCCGTCCAGTATCCGACTCACCAACCTTTCCTCCTTGTCGCTTACTGGCAATCCATGAAATTTGAGCAAGTCTTGCTCGAGGCACTCGGCTCCCAACGAAAGGCGGTCATCGTCGTAGGTGCCCAGGCGGTGTATCTGCGCACGGGGGACGCCGGTATCACCGGCGTCGCCCCGTACACGACTGATGCCGACCTGGCGCTGGCGCCTGCGTTGCTCGCGGCGGAGCCTCACATCGAGCAGCTGCTGGGTGACGCAGGCTTCGAGCAGAAGGGTGACCCTGGTGTCTGGTGGAAGACGGTCGATATCGCAGGTATCCCGACAGACGTCGAGGTCGATGTGATGGTGCCCCATCGATACGCGCCTCCCGGCGGCCGACGCAGTGTTAGTCTTCCGCCGCACGACAAGATGATCGCTCGCAGGGCGATCGGGCTTGAAGGCTCGATCATCGACCACGACCTCATCGAAGTATCGGCGCTCGATCGGTCCGATGCCCGCCGTTTCATTGTTCGTGTGGCCGGACCGGCGGCGCTGGTTGTCGCCAAGGTCTACAAGCTCCGGGACCGCCTCGCCCAAGGCAAGGAGGACCGCGTCGCTTACAAGGACGCCGCCGACGTCTACCGCCTGATGGCGGATCGTGTTGCCGACGTCTGCAGCGGGTTCGTGCGGCAGGTGCGGGACGGGTTGGCGTCTGCCTGAGCTCATCCTATCGGGGCCCGTTGCGGAGAGGTTCAGAACGTAGGCTGGCGCCATGGTCGGCCAGTTCGCGGCGCGCTTCCGTCCGCGGGGACGACCGGGGATCCTGGCGGGGCGAACCGCGGTGGTGGACGTCGAGCGGCTGGCGGCTCGGCTGGCTGCCACCGGGCCGGCCCAGCCGCTGACCTCACCGTTCAGCGGCGAGCGGCTGGGGGAGCTGCCCACCTCGACCGCGGCCGACGTGACGGCGGCGGCAGCCCATGCCAGGGACCTCCAGGCGGCCTGGGCCGCCCGCCCGATCGAGGAGCGGGCCGCGGTGCTGCTGCGCTTCCACGACCGGCTCCTGGACCGCCGGGACGACTTTCTTGACCTGATCCAGCGGGAAGCCGGGAAGGCTCGGCTCAGTGCGGCGGAGGAGGTCCTGCACGTCGCGATCACCGCGCGCTACTACGCCCGCCGTGCCCGGCAGTACCTGCACCCGGAGCGCGGCGAGGGCGTGTTCCCGGTGCTGACCAGGATCGATCGGCACTACCTGCCCAAGGGCCTCGTCGGCATCATCGCGCCCTGGAACTACCCGATGGCGATGGCCATCTCCGACGGCCTGCCGGCCCTCGTGGCCGGCAATGGGCTGATCCTCAAGCCAGACCACCAGACGCCGCTGGTCGCGCTGGCGGCGGTCGAGCTGCTGGTCGAGTGCGGCATGCCGGACGGGCTCTGGCAGGTCGTGCACGGTCCGGGCCCGGTCGTCGGCCCGCAGCTGATCGATGTCAGCGACTACGTCGGCTTCACCGGTTCGACCGCAACCGGCAGGCTGGTCGCGGCGCGCTGCGCCGAGCGGCTGATCGCCTGCTCGCTCGAGCTGGGCGGCAAGAACCCGCTGCTGGTGCTAGACGACGCTGACGTCGAGGTCGCCGCCGAGGGTGCGGTCCGAGCCTCCTTCGCCAACGCCGGGCAGCTCTGTGTGTCCGCCGAGCGGATCTACGTCGCCGAGCCGCTGATGGCGGACTTCTGCCGCAGCTTCGTCCGGCGTACGGCCGCGCTGCGGCTCGGCAGCTCGCTGGACTACGAGCACGAGGTGGGCGGTCTGATCAACCAGGCCCAGGTGCAGCGCGTCATCGATCATGTCGAGGACGCGCGGGCCAAGGGCGCGACCGTCCTGGCCGGCGGCCGCCGCCGGGAGGACCTCGGCCCGCTGTTCTACGAGCCGACGATCCTGGCCGGCGTGACGCCGGAGATGACCTGCTTTGCCAGCGAGACCTTCGGGCCGGTGGTCAGCGTCTACCCGGTCTCGGGCGACGACGACGCGGTGACCAGGGCGAACGCGTCCGAGTACGGCCTCAACGCCAGCGTCTGGACCTCCGATCGGGAACGCGGCCGGCGGGTCGCGGCGAGGATCAGGTGCGGCACCGTCAACGTCAACGAGGGCTATGGCGCGACCTTCGGCAGCATCGACGCGCCGATGGGCGGCATGAAGCAGTCCGGTCTCGGCCGCCGCCAGGGCCGGGATGGGATCCGGCGGTTCGTCGACGTGCAGTCGGTCGGCACCCAGTCCGGGCTGCCCATCGCCCCGAGCCATGGGATCTCCGACCAGGCGTTCGTCACCGCGGTCACCCAGGCCTTCCGCGTGCTACGCCGGATCGGCCGCGCCTGAGCGACGCGGCCCGAACGGCCGTGCACGTTCGATGTGGGTGCAAACAACTGGCGTGCACGTTCGTTCCCGACACAGGTGTCGCGGAAGGTGGCGCAGCCAGCGTGGCCAGCGGCGAGGGGTCACCTTCTGCCCTTAGACTCGTGGCTTCGATGCTCGCCCGCTGCGTGGGGCATCGGCTGAAAGGCGGAGATGATCGAGCACGACCTGGTGATCGTCGTCGACTTCGGCGCCCAGTACGCCCAGCTGATCGCCCGCCGGGTCCGGGAGGCGCGGGTCTACTCCGAGATCGTGCCGCACACCGCCCCGGTGTCGGAGATCGCCGCCCGGCGCCCCAAGGCGATCATCCTGTCCGGCGGCCCGCAGTCGGTCTACGCGCCCGGTGCACCACAGGTCGATCCGGCCCTGTTCGACGCCGGCGTGCCGACCCTCGGCATCTGCTACGGCTTCCAGGCGATGGCCCGCGCCCTCGGCGGTGATGTCGCCCGTACGGGCCTGAGCGAGTTCGGCCGGACCGAGGCCCGGATCGGCGAGCCGGGCATCCTGCTCGCGGGCCTGCCGCCGACGCTGCAGGTCTGGATGAGCCATGGCGACTCGGTCGCCGCCGCACCCGCGGGCTTCACCGAGCTCGCGAGCTCCGCTGGGGCGCCGATCGCCGCCTTCGAGGACGCCGGCCGGGGCCTCGCCGGCATCCAGTGGCACCCCGAGGTGCAGCACACCCAGGCCGGGCAGCGGGTGCTGGAGACGTTCCTGTACGAGATCGCGCACTGCACACCGGACTGGACCCCGGCCAGCATCGTGGACGACGCCGTGCTGGCCATCCAGCAGCAGGTCGGCGGCAAGCACCTCATCTGCGGGCTGTCCGGCGGAGTGGACTCGGCGGTCGCGGCGGCGCTCGTGCAGCGGGCCGTCGGCAGCCAGCTGACCTGCGTCTTCGTCGACCACGGCCTGCTGCGCCAGGGCGAGCCTGAGCAGGTCGAGCGCGACTATGTGGCTGCGACCGGCGTGGACCTGAAGGTCGTCGACGCGTCGGACAGCTTCCTCGACGCCCTGGCGGGCGTCACCGATCCCGAGGCCAAGCGCAAGATCATCGGCCGGCAGTTCATCCGCACCTTCGAGGCGGCTGCCCGGGAGGTGGTCGGCGCCGCCGGCGAGGTCGAGTTCCTGGTCCAGGGCACGCTCTATCCCGACGTGGTCGAGTCGGGCGGCGGCGAGGGTGCGGCCAACATCAAGAGCCACCACAACGTTGGCGGGCTGCCCGAGGACCTGCAGTTCCAGCTGGTCGAGCCGCTGCGGAGCTTGTTCAAGGACGAGGTGCGCGCCGTCGGGGTCCAGCTCGGCCTGCCGCCGCAGATCGTCTGGCGGCATCCCTTCCCAGGTCCGGGGCTCGGCATCAGGATCATCGGCGAGGTCACCCGGGAGCGGCTCGCGATCCTGCGCGAGGCGGACGCGATCGCCCGGGAGGAGATCACCGCGGCCAGGCTGGACCGCGACGTCTGGCAGTTCCCGGTCGTGCTGCTTGCCGACGTACGGTCGGTCGGCGTACAGGGCGACGGCCGCACGTACGGGCACCCGGTCGTGCTCCGGCCGGTGACCAGCGAGGACGCCATGACCGCGGACTGGGGGAGACTGCCGTACGAGGTGCTGGAGCGGATCAGCACCCGGATCACCAACGAGGTCCGCGAGGTCAACCGGGTCGTGCTCGACATCACCAGCAAGCCGCCGGGCACCATCGAGTGGGAGTGAACGCGGTTCGCGGCTGGGCACCGCCGACAGTGTCGGGGACCGTCGCGCGGCCCGTCAGGCCGTGGAAAACCGCTGAGCGGCCGCGGCAGGCCACCTAAACTGGCGCTTGCGACAGCATCCGTCGCACTCCCGATGTCACGCCGAAGGATTGATCGTGTCCGAGCAAGCCGCCACCCCGACCGCCGCCAACCAGATCGGCACCGCCCGCGTCAAGCGCGGCATGGCCGAGATGCTCAAGGGCGGCGTGATCATGGACGTGGTCACGCCCGAGCAGGCCAAGATCGCCGAGGACGCCGGTGCGGTCGCGGTGATGGCCCTGGAACGCGTACCGGCCGACATCCGCGCCCAGGGCGGCGTGTCCCGGATGAGCGACCCGGACATGATCGACGGGATCGTCTCGGCGGTCTCCATCCCGGTGATGGCCAAGGCGCGGATCGGGCACTTCGTCGAGGCCCAGGTGCTGCAGTCGCTCGGCGTCGACTATGTCGACGAGTCCGAGGTGCTGACCCCGGCCGACTACGCCCACCATATCGACAAGTGGCAGTTCACCGTGCCCTTCGTCTGTGGCGCCACCAATCTGGGTGAGGCGCTCCGGCGGATCGCAGAAGGCGCCGCGATGATCCGGTCGAAAGGCGAGGCGGGCACCGGTGACGTCTCCAACGCCACGACCCACATGCGCCAGATCCGCTCGGAGATCCGCCGGCTCACCACGCTGCCCCCGGACGAGCTCTACACCGCCGCCAAGGAGCTGCGGGCACCGTACGAGCTGGTGGCCGAGGTCGCACAGCTGGGCAAGTTGCCGGTCGTGCTGTTCACTGCCGGTGGGATCGCCACGCCGGCCGACGCCGCGATGATGATGCAGCTGGGCGCCGAGGGCGTGTTCGTCGGCTCCGGCATCTTCAAGTCGGGCAACCCGGCTCAGCGTGCCGCGGCGATCGTCAAGGCCACCACCTTCTACGACGACCCGGACGTGATCGCCAAGGTGTCCCGTGGGCTCGGCGAGGCCATGGTCGGGATCAACGTGGACGAGATCCCGCAGCCGCACCGGCTCGCCGAACGCGGCTGGTGAGCCTGCAGGGGAACGCGGGCCGGCTGTCGCCTCTGGAATCGGCACGGCCGCGGGGCGGCGCCCGTCCCCGAGGGGACACCCCCCGAGCCCCCCGGGTGGGAGTTCTCGCCCTCCAGGGTGACGTTCGCGAGCACCTGGCCGCCCTGACCGCCTGCGGCGCAGAATCGCTGCCCGTGCGGCGCCCGGAGGAGCTCGAGGGCCTGCACGGCATCGTGCTCCCCGGCGGCGAGTCGACGACGATCGACAAGCTGTCCCGGGCCTTCGAACTGCGTGACCCGCTGGTCAAGGCACTGACCGACGGACTGCCGGCGTACGGGTCGTGCGCCGGCATGATCCTGCTCGCCGACGAGGTGCTCGACGGCCTGCCCGACCAGCAGACCTTCGGTGGTCTTGACATCACCGTCCGGCGGAACGCCTTCGGCAGGCAGGTCGACTCGTTCGAGACCGACGTCCAGCTGGCAGGCATCGGCGCGATGCACGCAGTCTTCATCCGGGCACCGTGGGTCGAGCGGCTCGGCCCGGCGGTGGAGGTGGTGGGCGAGGTGGTCGTGCCCGGTGTCGGGCCGAGGGTCGTGGCCGTCCGGCAAGGTCCGGTCCTTGCCACCGCCTTCCACCCGGAAGTCACGACGGACCTGCGGGTGCACCGGCACTTCCTGGAGCTCGTCAGACAGGCCGCCTGACAGACCTCGTCAGGGCCTTATGCCGAACGTGGCGCGGGAGTCCGGCGGTGACCAGCCGGCTCCGCCGGGTTGCGCCGGTCAGCTCAGGGCATCGAGATCATCCGGGGTTACCTGAACCTCGCTGTGTAGGTGGTCGCGGCGGCGGGAGCGAAGATGTCGTGGGTCTGTGCACCGCCATCCGACCAGGAGGTGAAGCTGTAGGACTTGTTGCCCTTGCTCTGCGGTGTAGGGGCACTGACGCTGTTGCGCGAGCCGACGATCACCGTACGCGTGAACGTCGACTTGGAGCTGGTGCCGCCAACTACCAGCGACAACCCGCCGGGTGTGGTTTGGAAGGTCAGCACCACGGTCCTCGGATCGAGACGAACGGTCTTGGTGTCTTTGAGACCACCCAAGTCGGTCGCCGTCAGCGAGAGCTCGAGGTAGGAGGGGTACGAGTGGTCCGGCGCCGTGAACGAGCCGCTGGACACGCCCGCGAATTGCTGCACCGTATGCGAATGGCAGTCGTTGGGGGTGAAGCAGTGCCGCTGGACGAGCTCCCAGGACAGCGCCGACGCCGGCAGGGAGCCGTCCTGGGGATCGCTCGCCGAGCCCGAGAAGTCGATCACGTCGCCCACCTTCCAGGTGGTCCCGGCGGCCGGTGCACTGATCACGGCAGTGGGCGCGGTGTTGCCGACATAGATCACCACCGTGTCCGTGCCGGACGCGCCCATGGGGTCGGTGACCTTCAACGATGCGCTATAGACGCCCGCTGTCGTGTAGGTGTACGTCGGCTTGGTCGCGGTCGAGTCGTCGTACGCTCCGTCGCCGTCCAGGTCCCACGCGAAGCTCAGCGTGCCGCCCTCGGGGTCGCTCGAGCCGGTGCCGTCGAAGGCGACCGTCATCGGTGGGTTTCCGGTCGTGGGGGTCGCCGTCGCCACGGCCGTCGGACTCTGGTTGCCGGCCGTGTAGGTGATGCGGCGGATCGTGCCGCCGTCGAAGTCGACGTAGAAGAGGTCGCCGCCAGGGCCGTTCTCGAGGTCGACCGGGTTCGCCGCGCCGTTGACGAACGCGCGGACCTGTCCGGGGACGGGTCTTCCGTCCGCGCCTCTCGGCATGGTCCAGATGCAATCTCGGGAATAGTCGGCAAAGAAGAGGGCGCCGTCGTACTCGGCAGGGTAGGAGTTCTGTGCCGCTGCAAACTCGAACTCCAGACCGGCAATGGAGGAGCTACCGACGCTGCATGTGTCGTCTGGGGCCACCCGGGCGCTGTGGTGGTAGGCGTGATACGGCGCGGTGACCCCTCCCGAGGCGTAGAGGGTCTCGCAGATGTTCAGGTTGGCGCCGTCGTAGCCCGCCTGTCGCCCGACTCCCTCGTAGCACGGCCAGCCGAAGTTCTCCGCCGGGCCGAGCACCGGCAGCATGTTGATCTCTTCCCAGTCGTTCCAGCCGACGTCGCCAACCCACAACTCGACGGGATTGACTCCCGGCCGGGGAGTGAAGCGGAAGGGATTCCGCAGGCCGTAGGCGATGATGCGCCGGGCGTTGGGATCGGTGGCTGTGGCCATCGGGTTGTCCGGGAGCCCGGCCCCGGTGGCCGGATCCACCCGGATGACGGTTCCGTCGAGACCGACCGGATCACCACTGGTGCGCAGGTCCTGGCTGCGGAGCGCGCCGCCTTCAGCGGTCGGCGGGGTGAGCGCAGTGCCAGGCGCCGTTGGCGGGTCGCCGCACGGGTTGGTTGGCGCGCCGTCCTGTCCGTAGTCGGTGAAGTTGAAGCTGGCACCGTCCCCGCCGCTGGCGTACAGTGCGCCGTCCGGTCCGAACTCCACGGTGCCGATCGAGTGGCTGGGGTACTGCTGGCACCAATCCTCGACCAGCACCTGCTCGCCGCCGGTCATGGTGTTGCCAGCTGCCTGCAACCTGGACAAGCGGGCACTCACCACACAGCCGTCACCGGTGGCTCCCGGCGGGGTCGGGCACGGGTCGGAGTACACGCCTGGGGTTCCCCACCGTGGAGCGGGTGCCGTCGAGCCGAGTTGGTGGTCGTAGGTGTAGAGCACGTAGACGTAGGGATCGGCCGGGAAGTTGGGGGCCAGCGCCATGCCGAGCAGGCCGCGGTCCCAGAAGTTGTACACGTTGACGTTGAGGTCGGCGAAGACATCCGGGGTGGTGTCGGTCAGGGAGTCGAAGACCTTGATCACGCCGCGCTTCTCGGCGACGAAGATCCGGCCATCGGCGGCGAACCTGACGACCGTCGGGTTCGTCAGACCGCTGAAGGCGACCGACTCCTGGAATCCGGCCGGCAGGGTGGCTGCTTGAGCGGGCGTAGCCGTCAGCGCCACGACGCAGGTGCTGACCACCAGCAGGAGGCTCGTCAGGATCCCCAGAGGCATTCGCCGCGTGTTGGCTCGGCGCCGCCGGAATGCGTGAACTCGTCCGAGTTCGCGGATGCCACCGCCTGCCTGGTCGAAACGACTGCGAACCATGGTGCCCCCCGGGTCACGATCTGCCAGGCCGGTGCCGGATGCACGCCCAATCGGCAGCCGATGAGCGGCCCGTTGTCGCGCAGCATAGAGCCTTGACCCCGTCCTGCGGCAGGATTGGCGCAAATTCGCGACTGGTTCGATCGCGGAGCCATGCCCGGGGTGGGAGCGGCGCGGCCTTCGACCGCTCCCGCGACGTCAACGTCGTCGATCTCTCCGGCTGCCACCGCGTGGACCGGGCCGTTGCGATGCCTTACGATGTCGACCGTTCGACTGCCCTCGGGGGAAGCGAACGGAGACTTCGGTGCACATACTGTTGGACAGTCCCGTCCTCGATGAGGCTCGCGCAATCGGCGTGCCCCCGCGGCGCGCGGCTCCGGTCACGCTGCTGGACACACAAGAGCCCAGTGACGATCCCAGCGGCGCGCCTCGCCGCGCCGCTGAGATCTCACCGGTGGCCGTGCGGGCTCGTGGTGAGGACTACGACCCGGCAATCGCCCCCCGGCGTGCGGCTGTCGTCGTCGATGACCGAAGGCCTGTGTTCAGCGACGACTCCGGGCACCGTGCCACGTTCCTGCGATGGGCCGGCTGGGGTTTCTGTCTGATAGGCGTTCTGCTGTGTGCCGCCCTCGGCCTGACTCTGGCGGCACACGTATCAGTGCCCGGCCTGGACGGGCTGTTCGGCTCGAACGCAACGCGGAAACCGACGCCCGCGTCTGACAGGTCGGCTGCCGGCGCCGCGGATCCTACCGAGTTGGGCGGCGTTGGCTCCGATCGTCTTCCCGCCACTGGTCAACCGCTCCAGCGGGCCGAACGAACCCCGAGTGCCGTGACGACCGCGGATTCCCGTCCCACTGGTGGCATGTCCAGCGGGAGCTCCACAGCGCCCCTGCTGGTGAGCGCCAGCCCGCTGGCAATGGTTGCCGTGCCGGGGTCCCCGGCAACCAGCGCGACCAGCGCGGCCGCGCTCGGGAAGACCAAGCCCCGGAACCCTCACGCAGCCACACCGACCCCGGGTGGTGGCCATGATCGGCCGAGTGGCGGCAGTTAGCGAAGCAGTCTGCCCAGACGAATGAGCCCGCAGCAGAGTCGCGGTCAGCCTCGAATCCACTGGGTCGTGCTGACCGTGGTCATGGTGCTGTTGCTGCTGTCCCTGCTGTTGTCAGGGCTGGTCAACGGGCAGGTGGGGGAGGGCGCCAACACACCGGCTTCCCGGGCGGCGGCGGGCGTGGTGCCCGCGCCGTTCCTGACCGGCGGACCCGTTGTCGATGCCGCGCACCCGGAACGGGCTGGTCTCGGCGTCCCAGCCCGGCACGTCGTGTTGACCTTCGACGACGGGCCGACCGCCTGGACGAGTGAGATCCTCGACATCCTGCGCAAGCATGGCGTGCCCGCCACGTTCTTCGTCCTCGGAGCGCGTGCCGCCGACCGGCCGGATCTGATCAGGCGGATGTACGCCGAAGGCCATCAGGTGGGCGTCCACACCTTCACCCATGCCAACCTGGCCAATGTCAGCTCTCGGCGGGAGCACGTGGAGATCGACCAAACCCAGTTGGCCATCGCTGCGGCCACCGGGCACGCGACGAGCCTGCTGCGGCTCCCGTACTCCTCCACCGTTGGCGACGTCACCCCGAGCGAGTGGCAGGCAATCCGGCGCATGGGGAACTACTGGGTCGTCTACGCGGACCTGGACACCCGGGACTGGGCAAGGCCGGGAGTAGCCAAGATCGTCGAAGCCGGGTTGCCGCCCGGCGACGAGGGTGCGGTGGTCATGCTGCACGACGGCGGTGGGGATCGGTCCCAGACCGTGAGGGCCCTCGAACTGCTGATCACCCAGCTGCAGCAGCGCGGCTACACCTTCGACACGGTGAGCACCGGCGTCGGATTGCCGTCGCCCTGGCACCTGGCACGGTCCCAGCGGCTGCAGGGATGGCTCGTCAGCGGCCTGGTCCAGGCCTCGAGCCTGACGGTGGCCGCGATGAAGCTGGCATTTCTCGTTCTTGCGGCGCTGGCGGTCTTCCGGACGTTGTTGCTGCTGCTCCTGGCGAGACGGCACAGCCGGCAGTCGCCGGGGCCGCTCGTCGCCCGGCGCGCATGGCTGCCGGCCGTCTCGGTCGTCGTGCCGGCCTACAACGAGGAACTGGGAATAGCGGCGACCGTACGGTCCCTGGCGGCCAGCGACTACCCGGAGCTGGAGATCGTCGTCGTCGACGACGGATCGACAGATGCCACCTCCCGGGTCGTCGCCGGGCTGAACCTGCCCGAGGTGCGGCTGCTTCGGCAGGCCAACGCCGGCAAGCCGGCGGCACTGCGGGCAGGCATCACCGCGGCCAACCACGACATCCTGGTGCTCGTCGACGGCGACACGATCTTCGAACCGGACGCCTTGAAGATGTTGGTCGCGCCGATGGCACGGCCGGAGGTGGGCGCAGTCTCGGGCAACACAAAGGTGGGCAACCGGCGGGGGATGCTGGGACGCTGGCAGCACATCGAGTACGTCATCGGGTTCAACCTCGACCGTCGCATGTTCGACGTGCTGCAGTGCATGCCCACAGTGCCCGGCGCCATCGGGGCGTTCCGCCGCCGGGCCCTCATCGACGTGGGCGGCGTCAGCGACGACACTCTCGCCGAGGACACCGACCTGACGATGGCGATCTGCCGTGCCGGCTGGCGGGTGGTCTACGCGCCCGAGGCTCGCGCCTGGACCGAGGCACCGGCGTCGCTGAGCCAGCTGTGGCGGCAGCGGTACCGCTGGTGCTACGGCACCATGCAGGCGATGTGGAAGCACCGTCGCGCGATCGTCCAGTCCGGCGCCGCCGGCAAACTCGGCCGCCGCGGGCTGCCGTATCTGCTCGCCTTCCAGGTCCTGCTCCCGCTCCTGGCGCCGGCCATCGACCTGGCCACTCTCTACGCGGTCGCGCTCGCATGGTCGCCACCCATCCTCTACGTCTTCCTCGGTTTTCTGGTGCTGCAGCTGTTGGCCGCCGGGTACGCATTCCGGCTGGACCGTGAACGGCTTCGACCGCTGTGGAGCCTGCCGCTGCAGCAGTTCGTCTATCGGCAGCTGATGTATCTGGTCGTGATCCAGTCGATCGCCAGCGCCCTCTACGGCTTGCGGCTGCGGTGGCAGGCCATCCGCCGGACCGGAGACCTGGATGCCGCCCCACTGGTGAGCGCGAGCGGCGATCGCTACCGCAATTCGTTCTGATCCCGTACGATGGTATTAACCTGCCCAGTCGGGGGAAGAGCGAACGGAGACGTTTGTGGTCCCCCGCATCGACGGGTCAGTATTCGCCGACCTCGTCGCGACTGTCCCGGTCTACAGGCAACTGGACAGACCCGTGTTCACCGACCCGAGCGGGCGCCGCGTGGAGGTCCTGCAGTGGGGCAGCCGCGGGTTCTGTCTGCTGGCCGCGGCCCTGTGCACCGCCGTCGCGATGACCCTCCAGACGCACGTCACGATGCCTGGTCTGGCGGCGGCGCTGCTCGGATCGAGCCGGGAGATCAAGGCTGCGGCGGAGAACCCGCCGGCCGCGACTACGGCCGTACCGGTTCAGACTGAACTGGGAGCTGTCCCGACTCGGACCGGGGTCGCCGGGCACTCCGCGCATCGGTCCGGACACGCCCCGGACAGCGCCGGGTTTCCGGCGGCAGGCACGCACCCCGTTCCGGTGCCCACAACGGCTGCCGGCAAGCAACGCGGGCAGCAGGTCTCCGGGACGCGGGCCGGGGCGACGACGGGTGCGGTCGCCAGTCCGCGAACGACGGCGGCAGCCCATGCGACGGTTTCGAGGCAACGTTCCTTGAGCCCTGGTGGCGCGGGAGGGTCGAGTGCGGGCGACAGCCGGTCACAGGCAGGCGGGAAGGGGGGCAACGCCCGCATCCCGGACGGCGCAACGCGCAGTCACGGGACGGCGGCAACCGGGACCCACGAGTCGACGGCCGTGAAGGCGAGCCAGGCACGACCGGCGACCGCCCGCAGCTCGACCAGGCTCAGGCCTGCTTGCCCTGGTCCTGGACAGCCGGCGGCTGAGTGCCCTGGTTCTCACCGGTAGCCGACGGCCGGCTCGTACCGGCATCGATCGGAACCGTGGCCTCCGTCTCGGCCGCTGCGCCTGCCTCGGGGTCTCCCGACGCCTGCTGACCGGCCTGCGCAGTTCCGGCTGCCGCACCAGCGGATTCCCTTTCGGCCTCCGGCTCGAAGTTGCGCTGACCTGTCCGCTGCTCCCACGGTGCTCCGGTCGGGCCCCAGACGGGATCGGTGACCGGTTCGGCAGCCGGCTGGGTCTGCGGAAACGGCGATGCCTGCGGCGGGTACGTGGGCTGGGTCCAGGAACCGGCGGCGGACTGCGGCTCAGCGCCGCGGACCGGCGGGTAGCTCGGGCTGGGCTCCGAGCCTTCCTCGGGCAGCACGAACGCCAGAACGATGTAGACCACGATCGGCACGCCGGTGAACAAGCTGATCAGCACGGTGAGCACGCGGACCAGGTTCGCGTCCATGTTGAGGTAGTTCGCGACGCCGGCGCAGACACCGGCGAGCATCCGGTTGGAATTGCTGCGCTCGAGCCGCTTGGGCTGGTTGGACGGATACGGACTGCTCATGATCTGCCTTTCGGTTTCGTACGAGGGATGGGTGAGGGGAGTGCAGGGGTCAGGATGGACTCATCGGGCAAGGCGCTAGCTGCGATTGCGGGCCAGGGCGAGGCCGAGGATGCCGACGACGACCAGGCCGAGCGGGGCGACGATCCGGACGATGCCCCAGTCGACGGAGCCCGCGAACGCCAGCCACAGGGCCAGCCCCGCGATCCCGGTCAGCACGACGCCCAGGACGAAGGCGGTGACGTCGGCGTTCCTCATCGACGCACCGTGATCGTCCCGCTGTCCACCGACAGCTTGAGGTCGAGCGTCGGCTGGCCCGCGGTCGACCTCTCAGGCTCGACCACTTGGTGCAGCTGGGTGCCGCTGGCCACGTTGGCGCCCCACAGTCGCACGGCGCCGGCGTCGACGGTGTAGTCCACCCGTACCCGGGCGGTCGGTGGCACGACGATGGTCAGCGCGCCCAGGTCAACGTGCGCCGCGTAGCTCGCGTCGCGCGCCAGGTCGAGCCTGCTCAAGTCCACCGTCAGGCGACCGAGGTCACGGGTGTCGCCGGTTGCCGGCAGGTCGATCACCCTGGTGTAGCTCCTGGTGGCCGGAACGAGCTCCGGCTGTGAGGACGCCGTGTGCACCGCCGACGTGGCCAGCACGCCGATCAGCGCGACGACGGCGAGGGACAGCAGGCCCCGGGCCCGGCCGAACCACGTCGCCGCCACCAGTGACAAGCCGAGCACCAGGAGTGCGGCCGCGAAGTAGGCAGCCAGCGGGATCATCGCTCCCGTGTACGCCGCGGCGCCCAGCCCGGCGAGGGTCAGGCCGACCGCGATCAGGGCGACGGCGAGGAGCCGCTTGGCCGCAGCGGAGCTCGATCGGGCGAGCTGACGCGGCTGTGCCGGCACCGGCGTACTGGCCGGCTCGGCGTAGAGGCCGACCGGGTCGGGATCGGCGAGGAACGCGGCGCGGTCGTGTTGTTCGGCCTCCTCGGGGACGGTGTTCGACTGCGCGCGAGCTTGCACCGGCTCCGGTGCGTTTTGGCTCCGGGAAGCAGCTGCCTGCTCCGCCCGGGAAGCTCCGAGGTTCGTGCCAGGTGGCGCCATCCAGCCGTGCTGCTGCGCGGTGGCCTGCTGCCGGCTGTGCTCCTCGACCCGGGCCCGCCACTCCTCGGCCGCCCGGGTGAACGCCGTCGGCGGGCCGGGGTAGCTGAAGAACTGGTGCTGGGGCGGCGGCACCGCCGCCGGATTCGGAGTCGTCTCGCGGCCGGCGCGCGCCTGGCGGTGCTTGTAGAAGCCGAAGTACCAGATCACGGCCAGGATGATCGCCGGGCCGATGCCGAACGGGGTCAGGGCGCCGAACATGGCGAAGACTGCGATGCAGGCGATCACGACGACCACCACCCAGACCTCGCGCGGCCACTTCCGAGCCTGTGCGCCCATCACGTCGTCGATCGGTGCGCTCGCCCGCCCCTCGACGGGGATGAACAGCCATCCCGCGAAGTACAGCACCAGCCCGATACCACCGCTCAGCGCGAGCAGGGCGCAGCCGACGCGTACGAGCAGCGGGTCGACACCCCAGTGCTGCGCGACGCCGCCGCACAGGCCGGCCAGCTTCACGTCGGTGGCGCTGCGGCGCACGGACCAGATCGAGCTCACCACGTCATAGTGCCCGGCTCCGTAGAATCAACACATCAGGGACGACCCCCAATGGCCCCGGCGCTCGGGCGGATCGGTCCACCCGCAGCCGCCACGGGCGTGTTGCTGGGGTTATCTCCGGGTCCACCCTGCTGGCCCCACGGGTGGGCCGGTGTGAGGCTGGAGGGGCCATGTCCGCGACAAAACATCGCCTGGACGGCACCGGCGCGACGGCAGCCGGTGCCGTCGGCGCTGAGTCGGCGCCGGACGTCGAGCCGCAGCCGGGACCGGAGCCGCTGCCGTCACCGGGACCGCTGCCGTCACCGGGACCGCTGCCTGCGCCGGAGCCACCGCTGGTACCGCAGCCACCAGTGGGACCGGAACCACTCCCGGCTCCCGAACCACCGTCCGCGCCCGAGCCTCCGCTCGCGCCAGAGGCACCGCAGGCGTCGGCGTCGGATCCACTGACCGGGCCCGCAGCGCCCGCAGGCGCGCCGCCGGCCGACGAGCCGGCGGCAGAGCGTCCGCGGGCGACGCGGGTCGCCGAAGGCGCCCTGCTCGGCGGAGTCTGTACCGGCCTGGCGCGGCACCTCGGCTGGCCGGTGATGGTGATCAGGGTCGGCTTCGTCGCGTTGATGATCTTCCAGTTCATCGGCGTGATCGCGTACGGGGCGTTGTGGCTGCTGTTGCCACCGGAGCCGAGCGCTGCCGCGCCCGGCCTGGAGGCGGCCAACCGGCGCGGGCTGCGGGATGCGTCGAAGACGCGCCGGCGGGTCGACTGGGGCATGCTGCTCGCGCTGCTGGCCCTGGGCGGCGGCCTGCTGTGGCTGGTGCAGACGAGCGGTCTTGGGGTGAGCCAGCAGCTGTTCTGGCCAGTGGCGTTCGCCTGCGCGGGCGCGGCGCTGGTCTGGCGGCAGGCCGACTCGGCGGCGCAGAAGAGGTGGCGCGCAGAGGCGGGCGGCAAGGTGTGGCTGGCACCGTTCGTGGCCCGTGGTGGCTGGCCGGCGTTGATCCGGGTCATCGTCGGCCTGGGCCTCGTCGGCGCGGCATTCGGCATCGTCGTCGCCCAGGAGGGTCACATCGGCCAGCTCCCCGAGGTGATGGCCATGACGACACTGGCCCTCGCGGGACTGGCGGTGGTGCTTGCGCCCTGGCTGCATCGCTCCAGGACTGCGCTGAACGAGGCGCGGGCCGAGCGGGTGCGCGCGGACGCCCGGGCCGACATGGCGGCTCACCTGCACGACTCCGTGCTGCAGACGCTCGCCCTGATCCAACGGCACGCCGACGACCCGAAGGCCGTTCAGCAGCTCGCGCGCCGGCAGGAGCGCGAGCTGCGGACCTGGCTCTACGGCGACGAGCCGAAGGAGACGACGTTCAAAGTGGCGCTGACCGCAGCGGGCACCGAGGTCGAGGACGAGCGCGGCGTGCCGATCGAGATCGTCGTCGTCGGCGACTGCGAGGCCTCCGATCGGGTGCTGGCGCTCGTCCGGGCTGCCCGCGAGGCGATGGTCAACGCGGCCAAGCACTCCGGCGCAGACAAGATCGACGTCTATGCCGAGGTGGACGAGGACACCGTCGAGGTCTTCGTCCGAGACCGGGGAGTTGGCTTCGACGTCGATGCGGTCGGGGAGGACCGGATGGGCGTCAAGGGCAGCATTCTCAACCGGATGGAGCGGCACGGCGGCACCGCGACCGTACGCTCCGGCGCAGGGAACGGCACCGAGGTACGACTGGAGATCACCCGATGAGCGAACCGACAGCGACCGGCCAACCGGCCGCCGCCAGCACACCCAGCGAGGCGCCCGCCGCACGCGGTCCGTACCGGGTCGTGGTCGTGGACGACCACGCGATGTTCCGGACCGGCGTCAAGGCCGAGATCGGCCGCTCGGTCGCCGTGGTCGGCGAGGCGGCGGACGCGGAGACCGCGATCAAGGTGATCCTCGCCACCTTGCCGGACGTCGTGCTGCTGGACGTGCACCTGCCCGGTGGCGGCGGCGTCGAGGTGCTGCGCAAGGTGCACCTGCAGAACGCCGACCAGAAGTTCCTGGCCCTGTCGGTGTCGGACGCGGCCGAGGACGTGATCGGGGTCATCCGGGCCGGCGCGCGGGGCTACGTCACGAAGTCGATCAACGGCACCGAGCTGGTCGACGCCATCCGCAGGGTCGCCGAGGGCGACGCGGTCTTCTCGCCCCGGCTGGCGGGCTTCGTGCTGGACGCGTTCTCCGGCACCATCGACCTGGCCACCATCGACGAGGACCTGGACCGGCTCTCGGCGCGCGAGCGCGAGGTGCTGCGGCTGATCGCCCGCGGCTACGCGTACAAGGAGGTGGCGCGGGAGCTCTTCATCTCGATCAAGACCGTCGAGACCCACGTCAGCAGCGTCCTGCGCAAGCTGCAGCTCTCCAACCGGCACCAGCTCACCCGCTGGGCCACCGACCGCCGCCTGGTCTGACTCCGCTCATCCGCGCTTGGCGCTGACCAGAGCTCCGTCGTTTGGCCTGACGAGCTCCTGCGGCGGGTGAAGTGCCGACGGCGGAGCGCTGGTCAGCGCTGTAGCAGCCAGGCACCGAGACACGTCGCGTCAGCTCCAGGCGGACGGGTTGGCGACCAGCGCCTCGACCGGACGCGGCAGCTTGCCCCCGGCGACGTGTTCGAGGGTCACGCCCTCCAGAATCGCCCGCTCGGAGGCCCGTAGGGCGATCCAGACCTCCTGCAGCGAGGCCGCCGCACCGGAGTAGCTGAGGTTCTCCGGCCGGCTGCCACGGACGTTCGCCAGCTCGCCGTCGAGCGTCCGGATCACGTCGGCGATGCTGATCTGGCTGGGCGAGCGGGCCAGCCGGTAGCCGCCGTCGGGCCCCCGCTGGCTGCGCAGCAGGCCACCACGGCGCAACTCGCCCAGAATGCTCTCCAGGTACTTGTTGGGAATGTGCTGGGCCGCCGACAACTGCTCCACCGTACGGGCGCCGTCGGCCGCCGCGAGCTCACAGACCGCCCGGAGCGCGTAGTCAACCCGCGCGGAGAGCCTCATGGGCGCGGGCTCGGCGTTGGGCAGCGCATCTCGACCATTTCCTCTCCCGACGCTAGAGCAGTGGGCGCAGCGGGGTCAGCACGGATTCGGAGAACTTGACCATGGCGTGCCGCCGCTGCCATTCCGGCAGGGTCAGCTCGACGGTGTTGGAGGAGTCGATCCGGAAGATGTCCTCCATCTGATGGGCCACGTCGGGGTTGAACACCTCGAGGTTGATCTCGTAGTTGCCGAGCAGGCTCAGCCGGTCGATGTTCGCGGTCCCGATCGTCGACCACTGGCCGTCGATCGTCGCCGTCTTCGCGTGCACCATCGCGCCCTGGTAGAGGAACAGCCGCACGCCGCCGCCCAGCAGCTGCCCGTAGTAGCCGCGCGACAGCCAGTCCGCGACGATGTGGTTGGACTCCGCCGGCACGATGATCCGTACGTCGACGCCCCGCGCCGCCGCGTGGATGAGGGCGGTGAGCATGTCATCGTCCGGGATCAGGTAGGCGTGGGTGAGGTAGACGTGGTGCGAGGCACGGTCGATGGCCTCCAGGTACATGCCGCGGATCGGGTAGACCATGTTCCGCGGCACGTTGCGGTGGATCCGGATGTTCGGCTGCCAGGTGCGAGTGCCCGAGTCGGGCAGTCGCGGCCGGCGGCGGCCGGCGAACAGGTTCCAGTAGTCGATGAACGCGTTCTGCACGTCCCAGACGATGTCGCCGGTCAGCCGGGCGTGGGTGTCGCGCCAGGCGGTGGCGTAGAGGGAGCCGATGTTGTAGCCGCCGAGGAAGGCGACGAGGTCGTCGACGACCAGCAGCTTGCGATGGTCCCGGCCCGTGTTGCGCGGGAACCGGAAGCCGCTCACGATCAGCGGGTGCGGCGCCATCGCGATGTTCCGCGGCAGCTTGAAGAACGACCGCGGCACCACCAGGTTGGCGAACCTGTCGTAGACGACGTAGACCTTCACGCCCCGGTCGGCGGCCTCGATCAGCGCTCTCTTGAACGCCTGGCCGACCTCGTCGCCCTTCCAGATGAAGGTCTCGAAGAAGATCCGGTCCTTTGCCTGCCGGATGGCGCCGAGCATGTCGCGATAGAGGTCCTCGCCGTAGGTGTAGACGGTCACCTCCGAGCTGCCGGCCGTCACCGAACGGGGCGGCACCCGCGGGAACTTGGCCGGCACCCGGCCCCGTTTGCGCCAGTAGTCGACCACGGCGAGGCTGCCGAGAGTGATCGCCTGGACCCCGAGCCAGCTGAGCACGATGCGTCTGATGATCTTGCGCAGCGGGATTCTCAGGACGCGCATGGGAACAATCTACGCGGGGGACCCAGCCCGGGCCGGTGCGGCAGACCGGCGCTGTCGTGGGGCGACACTAGTGTCGTGCAACCGACCTAGTTTGGCAGCTGGAGTCGTCCAGGTGGATGCATGGCAAGGCCGAGGAGGAGTTCATAGCGGTGCCTATGGGCGACGACGAGAACGCAGCCGGGCGCCGCCTGGGCGGGGCCAGCTGCCAAGGTAGGTCGGTTGCACGACACTAAGGTGGAGCAGTCATGACGAGTGCGCCGAATCTCGACCCGAGTCTCCTCTCTGCAGGAGTCGGAGCAGCCCTGGCGGACGACTTGTCGGCCGCTGGGTTCGACGACCTGGCGGTCGCGCGGCCGCGCAACCGTTCTTCGCGGCTTACCGGGGAGAAGCTGCTGGAGGACCTCAACCCGCCCCAGCGGGAGGCGGTGCTGCACGAGGGCGCGCCGGTGCTCGTCGTCGCCGGCGCGGGCTCGGGCAAGACCCGGGTGCTGACCAGGCGGATCGCCTATCTGGTCAGTGAGCGCAGGGTGCATCCCGGCTCGATCCTGGCCATCACCTTCACCAACAAGGCGGCCGCGGAGATGCGGGGCCGGGTGATGCAGCTGGTCGGCAACCGGGCCAAGCTGATGTGGGTCTCCACCTTCCATTCGGCCTGCGTCCGGATCCTGCGCTCGGAGATCGGCCGGTTCAACTTCTCCCGGACGTTCTCGATCTACGACGATGCGGACTCCAAGCGGCTGATGCAGCTGGTGGCGAACGACCTCGACCTCGATCCGAAGCGGTTCCCGGTCCGCGGGATCCTCAACTGGGTGTCCAACTGCAAGAACGAGCTCGTCGACCACGAGTCGGCCGGCGCCCGGGCCAGGACGTCGATCGAGGAGTCGTACGCCGAGGCGTACCGGGAGTATCAGCGCCGGCTGACCGCCTCCAACGCGCTGGACTTCGACGACCTGATCATGACCACGGTGCACCTGATGCAGGCCTATCCGGACCTGCGCGAGCAGTATCGGCGGCGGTTCCGGCACGTGCTGGTCGATGAGTACCAGGACACCAACCACGCGCAGTACGTGCTGGTCCGCGAACTCTGCTCCACAGAGGTTGAGCAGGTCCCGGACGCGGTGGCGGCCGACCCGCCGGAGTTGATGGTCGTCGGTGACTCCGACCAGTCCATCTACGCCTTCCGCGGCGCGACGATCCGCAACATCAACGACTTCGAGTCCGACTTCCCTGGCGCCCGAGTGATCATGCTCGAGCAGAACTACCGCTCCACCCAGACCATCCTGAGCGCGGCCAACGCCGTGATCGGAAAGAACCCGGCCCGGAAGCCGAAGAACCTGTGGTCCGACGCCGGCGACGGCGAGCTGGTCACCGGCTACGTCGCGGACTCCGAGCACGACGAGGCCCAGTTCGTCGCCGGCGAGATCGACCGGTTGAGCGATGCGGGCCAGGGCCGCTACGCCGACGCGGCCGTCTTCTACCGGACGAACGCCCAGTCCCGTGCATTCGAGGAGGTGTTCGTCCGGGTCGGGCTGCCGTACAAGGTGGTCGGCGGCGTGCGGTTCTACGAGCGGCGCGAGATCCGGGACGCGATCGCCTACCTGCGGGCCATCAACAATCGGGCCGACGACGTCTCCGTCCGCCGGATCCTGAACGTGCCCAAGCGGGGGATCGGGGACCGGGCCGAGGCGGCCGTCGCCGAGCTCGCGGCTCGGGAGCGGATCAGCTTCGGCGAGGCGCTCCGCCGGGTGAACGAGATCCCAGGGCTCGCGAGCCGGTCGCTCAAGCTGCTGCAGAACTTCGCCGACTTCCTCGACGAGCACGAGGGCATGGTCGCTTCCGGCGTCCCGGCCGACCAGATCCTGACCAGCGTGCTGGAGCGGTCCGGCTACCTGGACGAGCTGAAGACATCCACCGACCCGCAGGACCAGACCCGGCTGGAGAACCTGGTCGAGCTGGTCGCGGTGGCCCAGGAGTTCGTCACCGGGGTCGCGGCCGCGGGGGCCGAGCCCGAGATCTACGCCGAGCTCGGGCTGACCGAGCCCGCCGGCGGCGCCGGCCAGGACGGCCACGACGACCCGACGCAGGACCTCGACCTGGCCGCCGGCGCGCCCGAGCCGGACCCGTCCCTCGGCGCCTTCCTGGAACGGGTCGCCCTGGTCGCCGACTCCGACCAGATCCCGGCAGCTCCGGACTCGGAGGACGCGGGCGTCGTCACCCTGATGACCCTGCACACAGCCAAGGGCCTGGAGTTCGACAACGTCTTCCTCACCGGGTGCGAGGACGGCGTCTTCCCGCACCAGCGCGCGCTGTCGGATCCTGCGGAGCTGGAGGAGGAGCGCCGGCTGGCATACGTCGGGATCACCCGGGCCCGCAAGCACCTGTACGTGTCCCGGGCCGTGGTCCGGGCCGCCTGGGGGTCGCCGCAGCACAACCCGGCCAGCCGGTTCCTGGCCGAGATTCCCGACCAGCTGGTCGACTGGCGGCGGACCGAGCGGGCGGTCTCGACCTGGCGCAACACCTCGGCCACCTCCCGGGCCAACCAGACCTGGCGCAACACGGTCGGCTACGGCGCCGGCCGGCAGCAGCCACGGGCCATCCCGAAGCTGGTGCCGGGCGACCGGGTGCTGCACACGACGTTCGGCATGGGCACGGTGATCGCCACCTCGGGCGGCGTCGAGGACGCCAAGGCCGACGTCGACTTCGGCTCCTCCGGGGTCAAGCGGCTCTCGCTGCGGCACGCGCCGCTGGAGAAGCTCTAGCGACTTGCTGGGCCTACGAGGTCAGGCCGAGGTTGTGCAGCCAGGGCTCCGGGTTGACGGCGTTGTAGACGTCACCGGGCGTGGCGCCGGCGGGATAGATCTCGAAATGGACGTGCGGGCCGAAGGTGCGGCCGGTCATCCCGATGGCACCGACGATCTGGCAGGCAGAGACCGTCTGCCCGACGTTCACCGACACCGTCGACATGTGCGCCATCAGCGACTGGGTGCCGTTGGCGTACCGGATCGCCACGTAGTTGCCCGCCCAGCCACTCGCCGGGCCGATCCCGGCGTTGGTGACCACACCGGCGGTCGGCGCATGGATCGGGGTGCCGACCGGCGCGGAGAAGTCGAGGCCGGTGTGATATCGCGCCCATGCACCCACCTGGCCGAAGCGGGCGGCGAGCGTATAGCCGCTGACGACCGGCAGGCAAGCGGAGCCGGAGGACGTCGCACCGGCGCCAACGCCCGTTCCGGTGGCTGCCTGGCGCGCGGCCAGCAGCACGGCCTGCCGCTTGGTAGACGCGGAGTCGCTTTCCAGCAGCTTCTCCCGTGCCTTGAGCGCCTTCGCCTGGGCCGCCGCGTCGACCTGCTCGTCGGCCCGGGCCAGCGCCTCGGTCCGCTGCTCGGTCAGGCTGTTGATCATTGCCTCGTCGAGCACCTCGCGACCGGACGACCTGCTGGTGCCCTCGCGGTCGAAGGCGGAGGGCTGGGTGACCCCCGGCTCGACGGAGATCCGCACCTGAGGCTCCGCGACCGTGGTGGTGGTGTGCTGGGCGTTGCCGGTGAGCGCCACCGAGCCCGCGACGCCCAAGCCGAGCACCGAGACCGCGAGTGCGGCGACCCCGTGGTGCAGCCAGGACCGCTTCTCGGTGCGGATGTCCTCGATCAGCGCACGCCGCGCGGTCGTCGCCGAGCTGTTACGCGTACGAGGGTGCGGGGAGGTGCGACCGGTGCTTCGGGTGCTTGACGCGCGGCGCGCATACGAGCGCTGCGTGGCTCGGGGCACTCCGGATCTCCTCGTACGACAACGTGGGGCATGTCCTGCCCCACTGGCCAGAAGTCGTACGGGGGTTGTCTTCTGCCGGAGTGAGGCCCGCCTCTGACTGCTCAGCGGTGGATCTGAAGAGAAACCATAACGGAAACGTAACGAAGCGCAAGTTCGGCGCACAGGATGTGAGAGATGCTGCGACATCGCGACGCTCCGCGTCGCGCGGATCGCGCTGTTGGGCCCGCCTCGTTCGTCGTCACTCGCAGAGGAAACAGCACCTCCGCTCGTTCCTCCTCACCACGGCGGCGCGCGATCCGGGGGACATCGCGAACCATGATGGCACCGCGGTGAGTCCTCAGTTCGTGTGAACGCCGTTCGCCCAGAGCCAGGGGAGCGGGTTGATCGCCTTGTAGACGTCGCCGTACTTCACCCCGACGGGGTAGAGCTCGAAGTGGAGGTGCGGTCCAAAGGCACGGCCCGACTGGCCGACGTACCCGATGAGCTGGCCGGCCTGCACCGTGGCGCCGGCGTTGATGGCGACCGAGGACATGTGGGAGTACATCGTCGTCATGCCGTCGGAGTGCTTGATCGCGACGTGGTTGCCGGCCCAGTCGCCGGAGTTGCCGGCGAAGAGCACGACGCCGGCCTTGACCGCCCGGATGGGCGTGCCGTACGTCGCGCGGAAGTCGATGCCGGTGTGGTAGCTGGACCACGCTCCGTACTGGCCGAAGCCGGCGCTGACCACCGCACCCGGAACGGGCGCGACCGCCCCACCGCCACTGGGGATCAGCCGAGTGTCGACGTCGTCGGTGCCCCCCGTGCCGGCCTCCGCCTTGGCGCGGTCGCTCTCGGCGGCGATCCGGGCGGCGATCGCGCGCCGGAGGTGCTGCTCGGCCAGCTCGAGGGCCGTCTGCCTGGTCGCCGCGTCGGCCCGGGCCAGGTCGGCCGAGCGGGCGTCGGCGCTGGCGACCCGAGCCGTCCGGGTGATGTCCTCGGCGCTGCGCGACAGGTCCTCGGCGCGCTGGGCGGCTCGCTCGTTGACGATGGCGGCCCGGACCGCTCCACTGCGGGAGGTGTCGGTGCTGGCCTCGCCCCGGCGGGCGAACGCGCGAAGGACAGCCGAGTCCGGCTTGTTGCCCGTGCTGACCGGTTGCCGGTCGCCCAGCTGCGACTCCTGACTCGTCAGTGCCGTGCCGGCGCGACCCGAGTCCTGGTTGGTGGTCTGCGCGTTGGTGGTCAGTGCGACGGAGCCGGCAACGGCGAGTCCCAGTGCCGAGATCGCGAGCGCCGCGATGCCGTGCGAGAGCCACCCTCGGCGCTCGTCTGGCTCCTCGTCGGCAACCCGTGCCTGGCGATCTCTACGCCAGGGCGGCTGCGCTGCCACCAACCGTTCTCCTCCACCCTTCACAGACATGCGCATACGGGCAGAAGGAGCACGCTCCGGTAGAGCAGGCAGTGCCCTCGACCCGTTGCCCATCCGGCAGGGGGAAGGCTGACCAGATGACCAACACGTGCGCCCGCAAGCTTTCCCCGAATGCAGGCGCCTGGAGCAACATAACGCTCAGGTCACGAAAGCTCAACCGACAGGGCTCATATCGTGAGCCGCTTTTCGTGCGCTTCGCGAGCTCAGCTCGACGCTCGGGCGCCTTCCCGCACGTCCAGTTCGCGGAGCACCGAGGCGATCTGGAAGGCGATCTGGCCGTTGCTCGGCATGGACAGGTGGCCGACGCCGTGTACGGCGATGTTGCGGGCGCTGAGGTCGGGGTGGTCGATCCGGGCGTTGCGGCTTGGCACGATCAGGTGGTCGAGGTCGCTGTGGAAGGCGACGAAGCGGGTCCGACAGTCCGGTGCCGGCTCGGCGAGCTCGGCGATCAGATCGGAGCCGGGCCGCAGCTGGCGGACCAACGGCATCAGCCCGCCGGCGTGCGCGAGCAGCGTGCCCTGGTGCGGGGTGCCGAGCGTGACGAGGGTGTGCACGCGGGCGTCTCCGCCCAACCGCTGCACGTAGTACCGCGCGATCAGCCCACCCAGGCTGTGTCCGACCACGTGGATCCCGTCGTAGCCTTTACGGGCCGCCACGCGCTCGACGGCAGCGGCCAGGTCGACGGCCGCGTGCCGGACGTCCCTGGTGAACAGCCCGTAGTCGTACGACGACAGGTTGCGGAAGCCGCGTCGGCGCAGCGCGCGGTCGAGCACGGTGAAGATCGAGTGGTTGTCGACGATGCCGTGCACCAGCAGGATCGGCGTGGACGCCAGGTCGGCGCTCTCCTGCACGAGGCCCCGCTGCTGCGGCGAGAGGTTGGCTAGTGCGTGTCGCCCGCCCGCCCGAGCCGCGGGCTCGGCGATGAGGCCCAGCGGATACATGAACAGGTGGGCGCCGATCCAGCCGGCCTCGATCGCGATCCCGGACGCCAGCACCGACACCTCCCGGGTGAGACGGGAGATGCCGGCGATGGCATCGGTCAACACGCTCAAAGGCTACGCGGGGCCTTGCCACAGTACGCTGAATCACGTGGCCACCGACGATGGCGAGGACGCCGTCGACCGCTCCCCAGGGACCGACTCCGGGCACCTGATCGAGTCGCCCGCGCGCGCTCGAGGTTCCCTTCATGGGCGGCCGCTACGGATCGTCATCGCCAAGCCGGGCCTGGACGGGCACGATCGCGGTGCGAAGGTCGTCGCCCGCGCGCTGCGTGACGCCGGCATGGAGGTGATCTACACCGGCCTGCACCAGACGCCGGAGCAGATCGTCCGGACGGCGCTGGCCGAGGATGCCGATGCCATCGGGCTCTCGGTGCTGTCCGGCGCGCACATGACGCTCTTCGCGAAGCTGATGGAACTGCTCGAGGACGCCGACGCGGCAGACATCGTGGTCTTCGGTGGCGGCATCATCCCCGATGCGGACCGCGCGCCGCTGGCCGAGATGGGCGTCGCCGCCGTCTTCACCCCCGGCGCGACGATGAGCGAGGTCGTGGAGTGGGTCCGTGCCAACGTCGGATCCGGCGTGCCCGGCGGGGCTGGCCCCCATGGGGGCCAACACAGCCCGGCGGTTCGCGAATCGGCCTGAGCGCACCTCCCGTGCGCCGTGGCGGGCGCGCACCACTAGGCTCGGCACTGGTCCGACCCCCGCGCTCGCACGGCGCCTGCGTGGGTCGGCCGCTTCGATCGGGTTGGCGCAGAAGTCGAGCTGAGCACGGAGGCAAGGGTGGATCTGTACGAGTACCAGGCGCGCGACATCTTCGAGGCGTACGGAGTCCCGGTGCTCCGTGGCATCACCGCCACCAGCCCGGAGGAGGCAAAGGAGGCAGCTGCCAAACTCGGCACGCCGGTAGTCGTGGTCAAGGCCCAGGTCAAGACCGGCGGCCGCGGCAAGGCCGGCGGCGTTCAGGTCGCGAAGAGCCCCGACGAGGCGGCCGACCGGGCCAGGGACATCCTCGGCATGGACATCAAGGGCCATGTGGTCAAGACCGTGATGATCGCCGAGGGCGCGGACATCGCCGAGGAGTACTACTTCTCGCTGCTGCTCGACCGGGCCAACCGCCGCTACCTGGCGATGTGCTCGCGCGAGGGCGGCATGGACATCGAGACACTGGCCGTGGAGCGGCCGGAGGCGCTGGCCCGGGTGCCCGTCGATCCGACCGTCGGCATCGACGACGCCAAGGCCGCCGAGATCGTCGAGACGGCCGGCTTCGAGGGCGACGACGCGGCGGAGATCGCGAAGGTGCTGGTGCTGCTCGGCAAGGTCTACGAGGGCGAGGACGCCACGCTGGTCGAGGTCAACCCCCTGATCAAGATGGGCGACGGCAGGTTCATCGCGCTGGACGGCAAGGTCTCCCTCGACGAGAACGCCGACTTCCGCCATTCCGAGCACGAGTCGCTGGCAGACAAGTCCGCGGAAAACCCGCTGGAGGCGCTCGCCAAGGCAAAGAACCTCAACTACGTCAAGCTCGACGGCTCAGTCGGGATCATCGGCAACGGCGCCGGCCTGGTGATGAGCACGCTCGACGTCGTCGCGTACGCCGGCGAGGAGTTCGCGGGCTCGCCGAAACCGGCCAACTTCTTGGACATCGGTGGCGGCGCCAGCGCCGAGGTAATGGCCAACGGGCTGGAGATCATCATCGGCGACGAGCAGGTGCAGAGCGTGTTCGTGAACGTCTTCGGCGGCATCACCGCGTGTGACGCGGTCGCCAACGGCATCGTCCAGGCCTTCGAGTTGCTCGCGAGCCGGGACGAGCACGTCGACGTGCCCCTGGTCGTACGGCTGGACGGCAACAACGCCGAGCTCGGGCGCAAGATCCTCACCGAAGCCGAGCTGCCGGGGCTGGAGCAGGTGGACACGATGGATGGAGCGGCCCGCCGGGCCGCCGAGCTGGCGGCGAATGGGAAGGGCTGATCCGAGGTGTCGATCTTTCTGAACTCCGATTCCAAGGTCATCGTGCAGGGCATGACCGGCTCCGAGGGGCGCAAGCACACCCAGCGGATGCTCAACTCGGGCACGCGGATCGTGGGCGGGGTCACCCCAGGCAAGGGCGGCCAGGTCGTCGAGTTCGAGGGCGGCGGGGTACCGGTCTTCGACTCCGTGTCCGACGCCATCGGCGCGACCGGCGCCAATGTCACCGTGATCTTCGTGCCCGCCAAGTTCACCAAGTCCGCAGTGGTCGAGGCGATCGGCGCCGAGATCCAGCTGGCGGTCGTGATCACCGAGGGCGTGCCGGTCAAGGACACCGCGGAATTCTTCGCCATGTCGCAGGGATCGGCGACGAGACTGATCGGCCCCAACTGCCCGGGACTGATCTCCCCCGGCCAGTCCAACGCCGGCATCATCCCCGCCGACATCACCAAGGCAGGCCGGATCGGGCTGGTGTCCAAGTCCGGCACGCTGACCTACCAGATGATGTACGAGCTCCGCGACATCGGCTTCTCCACCGCCATCGGCATCGGCGGCGACCCGGTCATCGGCACGACGCACATCGACGCGCTGCGCGAGTTCGAGGCGGACCCCGAGACCGAGGCCGTCGTGATGATCGGCGAGATCGGCGGCGACGCCGAGGAGCGGGCTGCCGACTTCATCTCGGCCAACCTGACCAAGCCGGTCGTCGGCTATGTGGCGGGCTTCACCGCCCCGGAGGGCAAGACGATGGGCCATGCCGGCGCCATCGTTTCCGGCTCGTCCGGCACCGCCGCGGCGAAGAAGGAGGCCCTGGAGGCGGCCGGGGTCAAGGTCGGCAAGACGCCGAGCGAGACCGCCTCGCTGATGCGCGAGATCATGAGTGGCGGGAGCTGAGCCCAGCGCGAGGACGGCCTGGCAGGGACCGCAGCCCACGGGAAGCGCAGCCAACTGGCTAGTTGGTTTGGCTGGCCCGTTCGCCGGCCCGTACGGCGACCACGTCCCACTGCTCGTCCGTGAGGTCGTAGTTGCCCTTCGGGCTGAGGAAGCTGTAGACAACCTTCGAGCCAACGGTGACGACGCCGAGCCGGTACTTGTTCGTCCGGTCGGTCGCCTTCTGCGTCACCGTCACCGTCCAGCCGTTGATCTGCGCGCCGCCTGCGCCCACGCCTTTCACGGTGTTCGGCCTGGGCACGGTTGCGGTGAGCTTGCGCTTCGGGCAGCCGGTGACCGTCTTCTTCAGGGTGTCCATGAAGCCGGCCGCAGCCTTGACGCTCTGCATCTTCAGCGTGATCTCGTCGAGACCGAAGCCGGGATCGGAGCCCTCCTGCAGCAGATACGTCCGTGCGGTCCGTTCCACCGCGGGAGTCTTGGCCCAGTCCACGTTCTCGCACTGCGCGCCGAGGAAGTCCGCGCTGGGCAGGTCGGGATCGTTGCCCACCCACGACGACGTGACGCCCTTCACCGGTGGCAGGTCGCCGGCGGCCAGGAAGCCCGGCTGGTCCCCGCCGAGCGGCGGTGGACCGGGCTTGACCGCGAGCGAGCGTGCGCACTTGCCGCCCGAGCTCGGGCACTGGGCATTGATCGCGGCCGCGAGCGCGCGGGCCACATTCGACACCCCGACGGCGTCGGGTGACTGCGCCACGTCGGCGACGTTCAGCACTAGGCCGGTCTGGCTCAGCACGATGCTGTGATGCATCGTCCTCGGGCCCTCCACGATGCCGACGATCAGGCCGACCGACTGATCGCCGAGCCCGGAGACGCTCCAGCCCGACTCGATCCAGCCGCCCGGCTCGACGCAGCCACCAAGGGTCTTGGCCGCGACCGCGTAGGCCAGGGTGGCCTCCTCGAGGGAGCTGTAGGCGTCCGCCTCGTGCAGGATCTCGGGCGAGTTCTTGCCGCTGGCGGTGAGCATCCGCAGCACGGTCTGCTGCGGTGTCGGCTGCCCTTGGACGGGGTCGCCCCCCAGACATGGGGGTGCCGGAGACTGCCCGGTCCGGCCGTGCTGGGTGGCCGCGACCCTCCAGGTGCGCTTGCCGTCGATGAGCTTCGCGTCCTTGGCGTTGATCATCCAGTCGTCGCTGAGCGCGACGGCACTCGGCTGGCTGGTGGGGTTCGAGGCTCCACTCGCCGACGGCTGAGTATTGACGGTGGTGCGGGGGGTCGGTGACGGGGTCAGCGTCTTGGACGGTTGGAGGAGCAGGTAGCCGACGACCAGGCCGGCGACCACGACGGCCGCGACGCCGGCGATCACCAGGGCCAGCCTGGTACGGCGGCCGATCCGTGGCCGGCCGTCGTCGAGATCGTCGAAGTCGTCGATGGAGTCCGGCCAGTCCCGTGTGTTGCGCGAACCGGAGGCCGTCCGCGGCAACCTGGTCGTCGCGTCCTCGTCCCGGACTCGCGGCCGGCGGGTCGGCTCCGACGGTGTCGACCGTAGCTGGGTCGTGCGGTCGTCGCCGGCATGGCGCCACGCGGGCTGGTCATTGCGATACAGCGGCTCGGTGACCTCCTCGGCGTACGGCTCGGCGAAGGGGTCGTCGAAACCCTCGTCCTCCTGTGGCTGGTAGGGCCGCTGCTCGTACAGCTGGTGGACATTCGTCTGCTGGTCGTCCGGCCGGTAGAGCTGCTGGCGGTCGTCCTGGTCGTCCTGCCGGTAGAGCTGCTGGCGGTCGTCCTGGTCGTCCTGCCGGTAGAGCTGGTGGTCGTCCTGGTCGTCCTGCCGGTAGAGCTGGTGGTCGTCGTCCTGGTCTCCCAGCCCGTACGGCGGGGCGAAGTCCGGCCGGACCGACGGCCCGTACGACTCGTCGCGGTACAACGGCCGCGGCCGGTCCTCGGTGTCCAGATCGGCGAAGATGCTGCGCCGTGGCGGCAGCTGGCCGAAGTCGCCGTTGCGTGGGGTTCCGTGGTAGCCGTTGCCGTTTCGCCTCGGGTCCACCTCGTAGCCGCGCGCGGGCCGCTGGTCGTGCTCGTCCGCCTGATAACGCGAGCCCCGAGAACGGCTGTCGTCCTGTTCAGGGGTAGCGGTGTCGGCGCTCGCGGCCTCTTGCTCCGTGGGCTCTGGCTCGATGTAGGCGCGCCGGGGACGGTATTCCCCGGGCTCCCGGTCGACCATACTCGATAGGCTCCTTGCGGCTGACGCGCCCGAGCCGGTCCCATCGGCGCGGGGTTGGACGATCAAAACCATACCTGTCGCGGGCGTGTCCCGCCGACCAGTGGTCGTCGGCTAGGCGAGCATGGAATGGCCATGGCTTCCCTGCTGTCCCCGCACCGGACGGATCCGGCCATCTCGCTGACCGCCACAGTGGCCGCGCCGCCGGACCGTTCGACGTCGGCCGGCGATTCCGGCGCGCCCGCCATCGGCTGGTTGCCGCTCGCGGTGGCCGGCGGCTGGTTGAGTGCGGTCGCGAGCTGGGTGCTGGTGGCCGGCGTCGTTGTTCTCGGCTGGTTGTCGGCGGCACCGGGCACGCTCGCCCAGGCCCTCGGTGTCGGCACCGACTTCTGGCTGCTGGGCAACGGGGTCGGCGCCCGGTTCGGCGGCGCGACCTGGACCCTGGTGCCCTGGGGCGCCTCCGCGATCCTGGTGCTCCTGGTCTCGAGGTGTGCGGCCTTTGCGGCCCGTCGTGTCGGCGAGTCGTCCGCACGCGCCACCGCCGTCGGCACCGTGCTGGCCCTCTGCTACGAGGTTCCGGTGGTCGTCGTCGCCGCTGTGCGCGGTGACCTGCTGGCGGCCGTCGGGCACTGGCTCGCGCTGCTGGCAGTGATCTGGCTGGCCGCGGTCGTGAGCGCCGCCCGGGCGCTGGACTCCGACCTCACCGGGGGGTGGCCGCCCTGGGCTCGGGCTGTGCCGCGGGCCATCGCCGGCGCCCAGCTCGTGATGCTGGTCGCGGGCACCGCGCTGCTGGCCACCGCGCTGATCGTCCACCTGGACCGTGTGGTCGCGCTGACCAAGGCGCTCGACGCCGGTGTCGCCGGCGGCATCGCGCTGGTTCTGGTTCAGCTGGCGTACGCACCGAACGCGATCGTGTGGAGCGGCTCGTACGCATTGGGTGCCGGATTCACCGTCGGTCCGGGATCCGCAATTGCTCCGGCGGGCACCCAGCTCGGAATCCTGCCGGGCCTGCCGATGCTGGGTGCCCTGCCGGCTAACGGACCCGGCCGGCCGGAGCAGCTGTGGTGGCTGGCCGCCGGTGCGCTCGCCGGCGCGGTCGCCGCCTGGATCGTCGTCCGAGGGCGGCCGGCGGCACGATTCGACGAGGCGAGCCTGGTCGGCGGCCTGTCGGGGTTGCTCGGCGGTCTCACCTTCGCCGGCCTGGCCTGGGCCGCCAGCGGCGATCTCGGCAGCCTCCGGATGACCGGACTCGGCCCGCGACTGCTGCCGCTGCTGATCATGGCGGCCACGACCATGGGACTGTCGGGGATGATCGCGGGGCTGGCGCTCGGCATCCTCCGCCGCGCCGGTCGGATCCGCCGGGAGTTGTAGGTAGGCTGGCCCATCGTGCTCACCTCCTCCGGCCCGCTCCGGGTGGTGGTGCTCATCTCGGGGACGGGGACTCTGCTGCAGGCCCTGCTGGACGCGAGCACGGACGAGCGATTCGGAGCCGTGGTCGTGGCAGTGGGCTCGGACCGGGACGGGATTCCCGGACTCGAGCGCGCGAAGCGAGCCGGCGTGCCGACCTTCGTGCACCCGCTGGCCGGCGATCGCGGCGGCTGGGATCGAGCGCTGACCGTGCGGGTGGCCGGTTTCGAACCCGACCTGGTGATCAGCGCCGGCTTCCTGAAGCTGGTCGGCCCGGCTTTCCTGGCCAGCTACGGTGGCCGGATGATCAACACCCATCCGGCGCTGCTGCCGTCGTTCCCCGGCATGCACGGACCGGCCGAGGCGCTCGCGTACGGTGTCAAGGTCAGCGGCGCGACCGTCTTCCTGGTGGACGCGGGGGTCGACACCGGGGTGATCATCGACCAGGAGCCGGTACGGGTCGCCGACGGCGACACTGCCGAGTCCCTGCACGAGCGGATCAAGGTGGTCGAGCGCGACCTGCTCGTCCGTACGGTGCACCGGCTGGCGACGCTGGACTGGCGGGTGGAGGAGCGGAGGTTCCGCTGGCTCCCCGCGGCCGGCCAACCGAAGCCGGTGAAGGCCGGCCTCTCTGAATCACACAGGAAACGGAGCTACAGGCAGGTATGAGTGAGACAACGGAGCCCGGCCTGGGGGAGGACCGGCGGCAGATCAGGCGTGCCCTGGTGTCGGTCTACGACAAGACCGGACTGGCGGAGCTCGGCGAGGCGCTGATCGCCGCCGGGGTGGAGATCGTCTCCACCGGGTCGACCGCCTCGATGCTGGCTGCGGCCGGCCTGCCGGTGAGGAAAGTGGAGGAGCTGACCGGCTTTCCGGAGTGCCTGGACGGCCGGGTCAAGACGCTGCACCCGTTGGTGCACGCGGGTCTGCTGGCCGACGTACGGCTGCAGGCGCACCGCGAGCAACTGGCCGACCTCGACGTGCGGCCGTTCGAGCTGCTGGTGAGCAACCTCTACCCCTTCAGCGCCACGGTGGCCTCGGGCGCGGTGCCGGAGGCGTGCATCGAGCAGATCGACGTCGGCGGTCCTGCGATGGTCCGCGGCGCCGCGAAGAACCACGCCTGCGTCGCGGTCGTGACCTCGCCGGCGCAGTATCCCGGCCTGCTGGCAGCCCTGGCGGCCGGCGGTTTCACCCTTGCCGAGCGGCAGGCCCTGGCCGCGGCCGCGTACGCGCACACGGCGACCTACGACGTCGCGGTCGCCGGTTGGATGGGCAGCGTCGTGGCGGACACCAAGGACGACACCGGATTCCCGCGCTGGAGCGGTGCGACGTGGCAGCGCACCGCCGGCCTGCGCTACGGGGAGAACCCGCACCAGGCAGCGGCGCTCTACCGTGACTCGGCCGGCAGCCGCGGGCTGGCCGGCGCGGACCAGCTGCACGGCAAGGAGATGTCCTACAACAACTACGTCGACGCGGACGCGGCCCGGCGGGCGGCGTACGACTTCGCCCAGTCGGCGGTGGCGATCGTCAAGCACGCCAATCCGTGCGGGATCGCCGTCGGGGACGACATCGCCGCCGCACACCGCAAGGCGCACGCCTGCGACCCGGTCTCGGCGTTCGGCGGGGTGATCGCCGCCAACCGGCCGGTCACCGAGGAGATGGCCCGCCAGGTGGCGGAGGTCTTCACCGAGGTGATCCTCGCGCCGGACTACTCCGACGGCGCGCTGGAGGTGCTCACGGCCAAGAAGAACCTCCGGATTCTCGTCGTCGAGCCGTACGCGGGCGGTCGGCTCGACGCCCGCCGGATCGACGGCGGGCTGCTAATGCAGACGCCCGACCTGGTGGACACCCCGTACGACCGGGCGTCCGGCTGGCGGCTCGTCGCCGGCGAGGCGGCGACCGGCGGCGCGCTCGACGACCTTGAGTTCGCCTGGCGGGCGGTCCGTGCCGTGAAGTCGAACGCCATCCTGCTCGCGCACGAGCGGGCCTCGGTCGGCGTCGGCATGGGCCAGGTCAACCGGGTCGACTCGTGCCGGCTGGCCGTCTCCCGCGCAGGGTCGCGGGCCTGGGGATCGGTGGCGGCCTCCGACGCCTTCTTCCCGTTCGACGACGGCCCACGGATCCTCTTCGACGCCGGCATCCGGGCCATCGTGCAGCCAGGCGGCTCGGTCCGCGACGAGGACGTGATCGCCGCCGCCAAGGCCGCCGGCGCGACCATGTACTTCACCGGCGCCAGGCACTTCTTCCACTGATCCCATGAGCGTGATGACAGCCCGGATCCTGGACGGCAAGGCGCTGTCCGCGTCCATTCGAACCGACCTGACGAGACGGGTGGCAGCCCTGCGCGAGCGGGGCCTCGTCCCGGGCCTGGGCACGGTCCTGGTCGGCGACGACCCAGGCAGCCACGCGTACGTCCGCGGCAAGCACCGCGACTGCGCCCAGGTCGGCATCGCCTCGATCCAGGTCGAGCTGCCGGCGACGGTCAGCGCGGGGGAACTGCACGCCGGGATCGCCGAGCTGAACGCCGACCCGGCCTGCACCGGCTTCATCGTCCAGCTGCCGCTGCCCGCCGGGCTGGACGACTATGCCGCCCTGGCCCTGGTCGATCCGGACAAGGACGCCGACGGCCTGCATCCGGTCAACTTGGGCCGGCTGGTGCTCGGCGAGCCGGGACCGCTGCCGTGCACGCCCCGCGGCATCCTCGAGCTGCTGCGCAGCAACGGTGTCCCGCTGGCCGGGGCGGAGGTCTGTGTGATCGGCCGCGGGACGACGGTGGGTCGGCCGCTGGGACTGCTGCTGACCCGCAAGAGCGAGAACGCGACGGTCACCCTCTGTCACACCGGCACGACCGACCTCGCCGCGCACACCCGGCGGGCCGACATCGTGATCGCCGCGGCCGGCCGGCCGGGCCTGGTCACCGCCGACATGGTCAAGCCGGGTGCCGTCTGCGTCGACGTCGGCATCACCCGGACCGAGGCGGGGCTGGTCGGCGATCTCGAGCCCGGCGTCGCCGAGGTGGCCGGCTGGATCGCGCCCATGCCCGGTGGCGTCGGCCCGATGACGCGCGCGATGTTGCTCACCAACGTCGTCGAACGGGCTGAGCAGCTTGCCGCGGACTGATCCCGGCACACCGCCCCGCGCGCTGGCCGGGCCGCTGCGGCAGTGGCCGCTGCTGGTCGTGGTCGCTGGGGTGGCCGCCGGGCTGGCGATCGCGCTCATCGGCAGCGACACCTGGCGTTTCGGCAGCCTGGTGATCGGCGCCTCGCTCGGCGTCGGCGCGGTGGAGCGGCTCGCGCTGCCGCGCGCCGACGCCGGCCTGCTTCAGGTGCGCAGCAAGCCGTTCGACGTGGCGGCGCTGGCCATCTGCGCCGTGGCCATCATCGCCCTGGCGGTCGCGGTGCCGAGCGGGGGAGGCTAAGACGCTACGGCTCAGACCCGTGCGAAAAGTGGTGGCAGACGACATCCGAGTGGTCGGAAACATGGTGTCTGCAGCCACGTTCATGGAGCTGCTCGGTAGCGCCGGTTAGCTCCCGGCCTGGCTCAGCACGCCGAGGAACACGATCCCGGCGAAGACCAGGCCGAAGACCAGCCCGATCAGGCCGACGATGGTCAGCACCATGCCGAGGATGCGGCCGATGACGATCTGCTGCTCGTTGGCGTACTTGATGCCCGAGGCCCTGATCTCCTTCAGGGCCTTGCCACCCATGTACCAGGCGATGGGTGCGCAGATCGTGAAGAACAGCCCGACGATGCCGAGCACCAGGATGGTCGTGCCCTGCGGGTGCTCCGGCAGCACCGGCTGGTAGGGCTGCCCGTACGGCGCGGGCTGCTGCGCGGCCTGGTACGGGTTGGGGTTCGGGTCGTACGGATTGCTCATGGCGATCATTGTGACCCATCAGCGGGTCCGGTAGGCAGCGAACTCAGCTGCCGCTGGCGAGGCCGATCGCGAAGAGCAGGACCCAGAAGACCGAGATGGCGACCGAGACGATGCCGAGCACGAAGCCCGCAGTGGCCATCCCACGCCCGCTGTAGCGGCCCGGCTGCGCATCGATCTCCTTGCGCGCCTTGTTGCCGAGGACGAGGGCGGCGATGCCGACCAGGCTGCATGCGGCCACGCCGACGATGCCGAGGATCATCGAGAGGGTCGCCTGCGGGTGCGCGACCGCCGGCACCCCGTAAGGCGAGACGCTGCCGTAGGACGCCTGGTAGGGCGGGGCTTCGTAGGGGTTGTCACCGTAAGACGACGCCGGGTAGGGCGACGCCGTGGAGTAGGGCGAGCCGTACGAGGAGCCGGACCCCGAGTCGTACGGAGGCGTCGGCTGCGGGTCGAACCCCGGCGCCGAGCCGGCGGAGCCGGGATAGGGGGTGCTGCCGCCGTACGGGACGGTGGGCTCCGGCGAGCCCGGATATGCCGGCCAGGGAGCGGCCGACGGCGGGCTGCCGGCCGAATAGGGATTGGCGCTCGACCCGGCGCCGAAGCCGGATGCCGACCCGCCACCCGATCCGGCAGTCGGCCACTCGTCGGCGCTGCCGGCGGACCCGCCGGCCGGCGGGCTTCCGGCCGAGCCCGGCCACTTGCTACCCGAACTGGCGCTGCTGGACCACGGGTCGGCGGGCCCGCCGGAATCGGGCGCGCCGAGGCCGTCCTCGGGCCCGGAGCCCTCGCGGCTGAACGGGTTGGGGGGTTGCGAACTCATGACGACAAGTGTTGCTCACGTCCCGGCCACGGGCGAGGACAGCCCGGGCGGAATCGCCCGAATCACTGCGATCGGCGGGCGCGACTAGTCGATGAGCCCGAGCTTGGTCACCGCGTCGCGCTCATCGGACAGCTCGGCGACGCTGGCCTTGATCTTGCCCAGCGAGAAGTCGTTGAGCTCCAGGCCCTGGACGATCTCGTAACCGCGACCGGCCGTCCGGCACGGGAAGGAGGAGATGAGCCCCTCGGGCACCCCGTACGAGCCGTCCGACGGCACCGACATGGAGACCCAGTCGTCCTCGGGTGTGCCGAGCACCCAGTCGTGCATGTGGTCGACGGTCGCGTTGGCGGCACTGGCGGCCGAGCTCGCGCCGCGCGCCTCGATGATCGCGGCGCCGCGCTGCTGCACGGTCGGCAGGAAGGTCGACTCAAGCCAGGCCTGGTCGTCGATCAGCTCGGCCGCGTTCTGTCCCTTGACCAGGGCGTTGAACAGGTCCGGGTACTGGGTCGCCGAGTGGTTGCCCCAGATCGTCATGTGGCGAATGTCGGTCACCGCCGCGCCAGTCTTGGCGGCGACCTGGGCGATCGCCCGGTTGTGGTCCAGCCGGGTGAGCGCGTTGAACCGCTCCTTCGGGATGTCCGGGGCGTTGCGCATAGCGATCAGCGCATTCGTGTTGGCGGGGTTGCCGGTCACCAGGACCAGCACGTCGTCGGCCGCGTGGTCGTTGAGCGCCCGGCCCTGCGGCTTGAAGATCGCCCCGTTGGCCTCCAGCAGGTCGCCCCGCTCCATCCCCTTCGTCCGCGGCCGGGCGCCCACCAGGCAGGCAAGGTTGACCCCGTCGAAGATCGTGTTCGGGTCGTCGCCGATCTTGACCGCGCTGAGCAGCGGGAAGGCGCAGTCGTCGAGCTCCATCACCACGCCCTCGAGCGCCTTCAGCGCCGGCGTGATCTCCAGCAGCCGCAGCTCCATGGGCTGGTCCGGGCCGAGCATCGAGCCGCTGGCGATCCGGAACAGCAGGCTGTAGCCGATCTGGCCGGCGGCGCCGGTGACGGCGACCTTGATGGATGTACTCACGGCTCTCCTAGGCTGCGCGCTGGTGCGGGATGGTTGAGCCGACGGTAGCAACAGGCATCGGTTCGCTGGCAGGAGGTCCGGATGGCCGAGGTGGTGTCCGCCGCCACGATCGCGGAGCTGGTCGTACGGCGGTTGGCAGGGCGAGGTGGCGCCGTGTGGATCGGCGTCGACGGCTTCGGCGCGGCGGGGAAGTCGACGATCGCCCGGGCGATTGCCGAGGCGTGGCCGGAAGCCGCCATAGTCCGCACCGACGACTTTCCCGCCCGGGCCGGCGCCGGCGGCTGGGACCAGGATCGATTCGTCGGGGAGGTGGTCGAGCCGCTGCGCGCCGGCCGCGCGGCCCGGTATGCGACCTGGGATCTCCTCGCGGGCACGCCGGGCGGCGTCGTGGAGGTGCCCGTCGGTGTCCCGGTGATCGTCGAGGGAGTCTCCTCGACGGACGCGGCGCTGCCCGTGCCGTGGGACCTGACGATCTGGGTCGAGGCATCGGAGGAGCTGCGCTGGCAGCGGATTCTGGCGCGGGATCCGGCGGAGCTGATCGCGAGGTGGCGGGCCGAATGGCTGCCCAGCGAACGTGCGTACGGGCAAGCCCAGCAACCCTGGGCGCGAGTGGACGTCGTCGTCCGAGCGTGACGGCCTGCCGACGCGGCCGCCCGGCGGATCATGCCGGTCAGCGGGCTCCCAAGCGCTTCCTACCCCGTCACGTTGGCGGCCTCGACACTCCCCAGCGCGGCGTTCAGGGTCGCCGACGGGGTCATCACCGCGGCGGCCTTTTCGGTGTCCGGGTGATAGTAGCCGCCGAGATCGACGGGAGATCCCTGGACGGCGAGCAGTTCGCCATTGATCGTCTGCTCCTGCGCGGTGAGTGTCTCGGCGAGGGGAGCGAACGCGGCGGCAAGCTCAGCGTCGTCGGTCTGCTTCGCCAGCTCCTGCGCCCAGTACAACGCGAGATAGAAGTGGCTGCCGCGGTTGTCGATCTGGCCGACCCGGCGGGCGGGCGACTTGTTCTCGTTGAGGAACGTGCCGGTGGCCCGGTCGAGGGTGTCGGCGAGCACCTGTGCCTTGGGGTTGCCCGTGGCCTCGGCCAGGTGCTCGAGGCTCGCGGCCAGCGCGAAGAACTCGCCGAGGCTGTCCCAGCGCAGGTAGTTCTCCTTGAGCAGCTGCTGCACGTGCTTGGGCGCCGAGCCGCCCGCGCCGGTCTCGAACAGGCCGCCCCCGTTGATCAGCGGCACCACGGAGAGCATCTTCGCCGAGGTGCCCAGCTCCAAGATCGGGAACAGGTCGGTCAGGTAGTCGCGGAGCACGTTGCCGGTGACCGAGATGGTGTCCTCGCCGCGGCGGATCCGCTCCAGCGAGTAGGCGATCGCGTCGACCGGGGACTTGATCGAGATGTCCAGGCCGGAGGTGTCGTGCTCGGGAAGGTACTTCTCGACCTTGGCGATCAGGTTCGCGTCGTGCGCCCGACCCGCGTCGAGCCAGAAGACGGCGGGGCTGCCGGTGGCGCGGGCCCGGGTCACCGCGAGCTTGACCCAGTCCTGGACCGGGACGTCCTTGGTCTGGCACATCCGCCAGATGTCGCCGGGCTCGACCGGGGTCTCCAAGATCACGTCACCGGTGTGGTCGGTGACTCGTACGGTGCCCGCGGCGCCGATCTCGAAGGTCTTGTCGTGGCTGCCGTACTCCTCGGCCGCCTGGGCCATCAGACCGACGTTGGGGACCGAGCCCATGGTGGTGGGGTCGTAGGCTCCGTGGGCCCGGCAGTCGTCCAGAACGACCTGGTAGATGCCGGCGTAGCTGCTGTCGGGGATCACCGCGATGGTGTCGTGCTCCTCGCCGTCCGGCCCCCACATGTGACCGCCGATCCTGATCATGGCCGGCATGGATGCGTCGACGATCACGTCGCTCGGCACGTGCAGGTTGGTGATCCCGCGGCTCGAGTCCACCATCGCCAGGTCCGGGCCGGCCTCGAGCCCGGCCTCGATCGCCGCCCGAATCTCGGCGCCGTCGTCGAGCGCGTCGACGCCCGCGAGGATGCTGCCCAGGCCGTTGTTGGGATTGAGCCCGGCGGCCGCGAGCCGGTCCCCGTACGTTGCGAAGACCTCGGGCAGGAACGCCTGAACGACGTGGCCGAAGATGATCGGGTCGGAGACCTTCATCATGGTGGCCTTGAGATGCACCGAGAACAGCACGCCGTCGGCCTTGGCCCGGGCGATCTGCGCGGTCAGGAAATCCTCCAGCGCCGCGACGTGCATCGCCGTGGCGTCGACGATCTCTCCCGCCAGCACCTTCACCGACTCGCGGAGCACGGTGCTGGAGCCGTCCTCGGCGACCAGCTCGATCCGGAGCGTGCCGTCCTGGTCGATCACCGCTGAGGTCTCGTCGGACCGGAAGTCGTTCGCGGTCATGTGCGCGACGTTGGTCTTGGAGTCCGCCGACCAGGCGCCCATCGAGTGCGGATGGGTGCGCGCGTACTGCTTGACGGAGGCGGGCGCGCGGCGGTCGGAGTTGCCCTCGCGGAGCACCGGGTTCACCGCGCTGCCCTTGACCTTGTCGTAGCGTGCGCGGATGTCGGACTCGGCCTCGCTCGCCGGGCTGTCCGGGTAGTCCGGCAGGTCGTAGCCCTGCGCCTGCAGCTCGGCGATCGCGGCCTTGAGCTGCGGCACCGAGGCGGAGATGTTGGGCAGCTTGATGATGTTGGCCTCGGGGGTCTTCGCCAGCTCGCCGAGCTCGGCGAGCGCGTCGGGCTGGCGTTGCGCGTCGGTCAGCCGGTCTGGGAACTGGGCGAGGATCCGGCCGGCCAGTGAGATGTCGCGGGTCTCGACGTGAACGCCGGCGGGCCGGGTGAAGGCCTGGATGATCGGCAGGAAGGAATAGGTCGCCAGCATCGGCGCCTCGTCGGTATGCGTGTAGATGATCGTCGCGTCGGTCACGCTTGCACGCTATCGCCCTGGCTTGCGGGCCTCCAGCCGCAGCGTGCCCGCTGACCAGTGCACCGTCGTCTGGGCGCGATCTTCACTCCGGAGCGTGCCGGGCGCGGGCGGGCCGGTTCGACGGAGCGTTCGTCAGCGTGAGGTCTGGCAAGATGGCACGATGCGCCGGCTCGTAGCGATCTGCCTCGTGCCGCTGGCGCTGGCAGGGTGCACCAGGGGTGGGATCTCGCCGAGCCCGGGCCCGAGCGCGGACTCGGCGAACCGGGCGGCCGCCGAGCTGGCGGCCGGACTGGCCGCCAGCGACCTCTCGACGGTCGAGTTCGCCGGCGCCGACCGGGCTCAGGTGAATGACGAGCTGAAACGCACGCTCGCCGGCCTGGGCGGCGTGAAACCGGCCGTCCAGGTCGGCGACGTGGCCGTCCACGACACGTCCGCGACGGCCAAGCTCGAGATCAGCTGGACCTTCCCCGGCGTGCCGCAGCCATGGGCGTACGAGACAACGGCCCAGCTCGTGGACGACGCGGGCCGCTGGAAGTCGACCTGGCAACCCGCGCTCGTCCACCCCGACCTCGACGGCGGCAACGCGCTCACCCAGCACCGGCTGTCACCGGACCGCGGGGAGCTGCTCGGCGACGGCGGCAAGCCGATCGTCACGTTGCGGCCGGTGGTGCGGATCGGCATCGACAAGTCACGGCTCAACCCCCGGGGGGGTGCGGGGGGGTCGTCCCCCCCGGGGTCAGACAGCGCCGAAGTCGCCAAGACCTCCGCGCTCCGGCTGGCCAGGCTCGTCGGCATCAGCCCGTCCCCGTACGCGGCGCGCGTCGCCTCCGCCGGGGCGCAGGCGTACGTGGAGGCGATCGTCTTCCGGGAGAACGCCGCGGACCTGCCGGCCGACTCCCAGGTGAGCGCAATTCCGGGCGCGATCGCCATCAAGGACCAGCAGATGCTCGCGCCGACCAGGGACTTCGCCCGGCCGGTCATCGGCACCGTCGGCGAGGCGACGAAGGAGATCGTCGACGCGTCCAACGGCACCGTCGCCGCCGGCGACCAGGTGGGACTGTCCGGGCTGCAACGCCGCTACGACCCGCAGCTGCGCGGGACACCCGGCGTGCAGGTCCAGCTGGTGGCGAGCAAGCCGGCCGACACGGCGTCGCCGGAGCCGACGCCGTCGGCCAGCCCCGACGCAAAGGCCAAGGTCCTCTTCGAGGCCGAGCCGGTTGCGGGCGTGCCGCTGCAGACCACGCTGTCACCCCGGCTGCAGAGCCTCGCCGAGCAGACCCTCGCCACGACCAGGCCGGCCAGCGCGATCGTGGCCATCCGGCCGTCGACCGGCGCGATCCTCGCTGCCGCCAACGGGCCGGGCACCGGCGGCCAGTCCGCGGCCACCGTCGGCCAGTTCGCGACGGGATCCACCTTCAAGGTGGTGAGCTCGCTGGCCCTGCTGCGGGCCGGGCTGACACCGAACTCGAGGGTCGAGTGCCCGAGCCGGCTGACCGTGACCGGGCGGACCTACCGCAACTACAGCGACTACCCGAGCAGCTCGCTCGGGCGGATCGACCTGCGCACGGCCCTCGCCCAGTCGTGCAACACGGCCTTCATCGGGCAGCGAGACAAGGTCGATGGAAACGGGCTCGCGCAGGCGGCCGCCTCGCTCGGCGTCGGCGTCGACTACGACGTCGGCTTCCCCTCCTTCTTCGGGTCGGTGCCGCCCCCGACCTCGGAGACCGGCAAGGCGGAGGCCATGATCGGCCAGGGAAAGGTGCAGGCCTCGCCACTGGCCATGGCCTCGGTGGTCGCCTCGGTGGCGGCGGGCAGGTCGGTGCTGCCGTATCTGGTGGCGGGCCACAAGGCCGCCTCCAAGGGCGAACCGCTGACCTCCTCGGAGGCCGAGCAGCTGCGCTCGATGTTGCGCAGCGTGGTGACCGAGGGGAGCGGCCGGGTGCTGCTGGCCCAGGACGGGCCGCCGATCATCGCCAAGACGGGCACGGCCGAGTACGGCACCTCGACGCCGCTGAGGACGCACGTCTGGATGATCGCGGCGCGGGGCGATCTCGCCGTTGCGGTGTTTGTGAACGACGGCGTGACGGGCTCCCGGACGGCCGGGCCGTTGCTGGCGAAGTTCCTGGCCGGCAGCCGGTAGCCGCGCACACCCTCACTCTGCCGCGCACCGGCGTCGGCCCGCGAACAATACAGCCGCGGCCGCTGCCCGCGCTCGCGGCGAGCTCAGGTGCGGCGCTGCAGGCTCAGATGGTCGCGGAGCGGCCGATCTGGACCACCTTCCAGCCGGCGTTGCGCCAGGTCGGTGCGTGCAGCTTCAGCCGGCCGTCGATGATGATCTTGGACTTGACCAGGGTGCCCAGGTGCTGCGGGTTGAGGTAGCGGAACTCCGGCCACTCGGTCAGGTGCAGCATGACCTCCGCGCCGAGGGCGGCCTGCTCGACGCTGACCACCTGGGTGAAGCCCTCCCGCGGTGGCAGCCGGGCCTGCGGATCGTAGATCCGGACATCCGCGCCGTGGGCGTGCAGCTGATCGGCGACAGTGAGAGCCGGGGAGTTGCGGGTGTCGTCGGTGCCCGGCTTGAAGGCTGCGCCGAGGACCGCGATCCGCTTGCCGGTCACATTCCCGCCGGCCTGGTCGATGGCGAGCTCGGCCACCTCCATCCGCTGGCCGTCGTTGATCGCCTCAACCGAGCGGATGAAGTCGGTGAGCACGCCTACGCCGAGCTCGTCGGCCCGTACGGCCAGCGCCCGGATGTCCTTGGGCAGGCAGCCGCCGCCGAAGCCCAGCCCGGCGTTGAGGAACTCCCGGCCGATCCGCTTGTCGTAGCCGAGGGCGTCGGCCAGCAGCGTGACGTCGCCGCCCGCCGCCTGGCACATCTGCGCCATGGCGTTGATGAAGCTGATCTTGGTCGCCAGGAAAGCGTTGGCCGCGGCCTTGATCAGCTCGGCGGTCGCGATGTCGCAGCGCACCACCGGCGTGTTCTCGGTCAGCGGGATGGCGTAGATCTGCTCCAGGGTCTCCAGTGCGCGGGCCGAGTGGGTGCCGAAGACCAGCCGGTCCGGGCGCAGGGTGTCCTCGATGGCGAACGCCTCCCGCAGGAACTCCGGATTCCAGGCCACCTCGACCGCATCCCCGGCGGGCGCCTGGCTGCGCAGCCTCTCCTCGAGGTCCATCGCGGTGCCGACCGGCACCGTCGACTTGCCGACCACGAGTGTCGGCTCGGTCAGCAGTGGCGCGAGCGTGTCGATTGCGGCGTGCAACTGGCTGAGGTCGGCCGCGCCGCCGGGCCCGGACGGGGTGCCCAGCGCGAGGAAGTGCACGTCGGCCCAGTCGGCGATCTCGCGGTAGTCGGTGGTGAAGCGCAGCCGGCCGGTGCCGGTGTGCTTCTCCAGCAGCGGTTCCAGGCCGATCTCGAAGATGTGCGACTGTCCGCTGTTCAAGATCTTGACCCGGTCGACGTCGATGTCCACCCCCACGACCTGGTGCCCGAACTCGGCCATCCCGGCCGCATGGGCCGCCCCCAGGTAGTTGGTGCCGATCACACTCACACGCAGCGTCACCGGGAGATTTTCGCACATCCGCCAACGACCTCATCTCATCTGACCGGGACGTCCGTCGCGAAGCGAAACGCCATGCAGCCAACCCGAGCGCCACGGGAGGGGTGCGTTTCGCGAAGAGTGACGCACGGGCCGTCTGCAGCGCCCGACCCGGAGTGAACAATCGAACTAGGGCCGGGCGTAGAGGATCAGGTCGGAGAGGGTTCCGTCACGGAGCGGCTCGGAGGCGCGGAGCGTGCCGACCTTGCGATAGCCGGCAGCCTGTGCGACGTGCCGCGAGGCGGTGTTGCGGGCGGCGCAGCGGATCAGGATCGAGTCGGCCAGCTTGGCCTCCTCGAGGTGGGCCGTGACGAGCCGGACCGCCTCCGCGGTGAGGCCACGGCCGCGTGCATCGGGATGGGTCCAGTAACCGATCTCCACCCGGCGGGCGTAGCCGCCGAAGCCTTCCGCCCCGACCGAGCCGAGGCAGCGGCCGTCGGGTTCGGCAACACACCAGGTCAGCCCCCGCCCAAGAGCCATGAGCTCCTGTGTTCCCTCGACGAAGTCGTGCGCGTCGCTCATCTCGTACGGGGAGCGCAGCCCGGCCAGCCAGTGCTGGGTCGTCCGGTCGTTGCAGGCTTCCACGATCCGCTGCGCGTCGGAGTGCGCGAACGAACGCAGCACCACCCGGCGCCCGCGCAGGATCGCCGGCTCGGGCCACTGCAGCGGCGTCCGGTCGTCCTCCTTCGTGAGCGTGGCCACCCAGGCGTCCAGCAGCTCGCCACGGTGCGCGAGCAGCCGTCGTACGGTGCCGTCGAACCGGAAGCCGGCCGCCGCCGCCACCCGCCTGGACGGCCAGTTGCCGACCCTGGCTCGCCAGCGGAGCACGCGCAGCCCCAACGCGTCGAAGCCGTAGTCGCGGACCAGCCGCACCCCGCTGCTCATGATCGACCTGCCGCGAGCGCCGGGATGCAGCGCGAAGCCCACCTCGGCGACCCCGTCGTCGTCGGGCCGCAGGTCGATGTTGCCGCAGAACTGGCGCCTGCCGTCGCGCTCGGCCTCGACCGCCCAGATCAGCGGATCGCCCGACTCCCAGCCCCGCCGGACCAGGCTCAGGAAGTCGGCCGCCTCTGCCTGGGCGTAGCCGCCGTCCGGGGTGGGCACAACCGTGTAGCGGATCATGTCCGGGTCGTTGGCCATCTCGATGATGGCCGGCACGTCGCCGTCCTGGTGCGCCCGCAGCGTCACGCCGGACGCCGGGTCCACCAGGATCGGCACCCCGTCGGGAAACGACCTGGCCCCGATTGCCGTCCGGCGCACGGCCGGCACGGCCGGGTCCGAGGGATCGGCCGAAGGAGGTGGGACTGCCTCGGGCACGCCCCCATCCAAGCCATCTCGCGCCGCCGGGCACAAGCGCGTTTGCTCGCATCACCCGCCGGCGTCGGGCTCGTGGCTGCGGCTCTATGCTGCCTACGGTCGGGTCAGGCCAACAGGAGCGGGCATGGACGTGGAACTCGCCGAGGAACGCATCGTCGTGCTCGCCGATCGCTTCAATCTCGACCTCGCCGAGGGCCGTGCCTGGGCTAAGCGAGCAGACGCCTTCGGCACGGCGGCCAAGCTCGGCGGGCTGCTGAACCGGGCGGCGTCCGACGACTACGAGTGCGTCTACCGGGAGCGGCGGCTGCAGCCGTTCTGGCGCCTGCACAGCCGGACGGTGGCCGCGTACGAGCGGATGCGCAGCTATCCGGTGACGGTGGCGCCCGAGGTGCGCACCGTGGAGATCGCGGGCGAGGTGAAAACGGTCGAGCAGCGGCAGTTCCAGCTGACCGGGCTGGAGTCGTGTCGTGAGGAGACGGAGCGCGAGACCCTGTTCGACGGCCTGACGGGCGTGCAGAAGCCGGCGCTGGCCGGCTACCTCGGGTACAACGGCACGACAGTGAACGCCGACTGGCTGGCCGAAGCGGCCCGGGCGGCGACCGTCGTCGTACCGCCGCAGAACAAGGCCTCCGCGCTCGTCCGTGACGTCATCTCGGCCGCCATCGGCAAGATCGAGGCCGACCGGATCCTGGAGGAACGGGTGACCATCGACATCGTCGACCTCGTCTACCGGCCGGTCTACGCCTTCCGCTACCGTCACGGTGCCAAGGAGGCCGTGGTGGAGTTCGACGGCCTCACCGGCGAGACCCGGACCGACGGCTCGACCTTCGAGGGCTATCTCGGCAAGGCGATGGACCCGAGGTTCCTGCTCGACGTCGGCGTCGAGGCGGTGAACATCTTCTTCCCCGGCGCCCAGCTGGCGCGGATCGTCGTCCAGCACGGCGTCAAGAAGGTGATCGAGACCCGCAAGCCCCAGTCCCCGACATGAGCGGTGAGGTTCTTGTCCCGATGCGGCGGTGAGCTGCCCCGATGAGCGCCGTCCTGCTCAACATCGCGCTGATCTTGGTCCTGGTCGTCATCCAGGGCATCTTCGTCGCCGCCGAGCTGGCGCTGGTCTCGCTGCGGGACAGCCAGATCAAGCAGCTGGCCCATCGGGGGCGCCGGGGCCAGCTGATCGCCGGCCTGACCGCGAACCCCAACCTGTTCCTGTCCGCGGTCCAGGTCGGCGTCACGCTGTCCGGGTTCCTGGCGGCCGCCTTCGGCGCGGACCGGCTGACCGAGGACCTCAGCCCGGTGCTGCAGCGGACCGGCCTGGCCAAGAGCATCTCCGACACGATCGCGATCGTGCTGATCACGATCGTGATCTCCTACGTCTCCATCGTGATCGGCGAGCTGACCGCGAAGCGGCTCGCGCTGCAGCGCACCGAGGGGATCGCGATGGCTCTCGCGCCGCTGGTGAACTTCATCGCGAAGGCCGCCCGTCCGGTGATCTGGCTGCTCGGCGTGTCGACCAACGTCGTGGTCCGGTTGGTGGGCGGCGACCCGTCCGCGGGGCGCGAGGAGGTCAGCGACGAGGAGATCCGGGCCCTGGTCAGCGGGTCGACCACCCTGGGCGCCGAGGAGCGGCAGATCGTCGACGACGTGTTCGCCGCCGGCGAGCGCGGGCTGCGTGAGGTGATGGTGCCCCGCACCGAGGTCGACTTCCTGCCCGGGTCGATGCCGGCGCACAAGGCCGTCCGGGAGCTGATCAAGGCGCCGCATTCGCGCTACCCGGTGATGGGGGAGTCGGCGGACGACATCGTCGGCTTCGTCCACGTCCGGGACCTGCTGGACCCCGAGGTCAGCAGCCGCTCGACGCCGGTGGCCGAGGTGGCCCGGCCGGTGCTCTCGCTGCCCGACACCGCTCGGGTGCTGCGGGCGCTGACCGAGATGCGGCGGTCGGCGTCGCACCTGGCCATCGTCCTCGACGAGTACGGCGGCACGGCCGGCATCGTCACCATGGAGGACCTGGTCGAGGAGCTGGTCGGCGACATCACCGACGAGTACGACGTCGTTGTCGAGGCCCGGCCGACACTTCGCGGCGCCCTGGTCGTGAACGGCCTGTCCACCCTGGACGACTTCGCCGCCAGGACCGGCTTCGTGCTGCCGGACGGCCCGTACGACACGGTGGCCGGCTACTTCATGGCCCAGCTCGGCCAGCTGCCCAAGGTCGGCGACGTCGTACGGGCCGACGTGCAGGCCGCCGGTGACGCGGAGCACCCTGCCGCCATCGAGCTGCGGGTGACCGAGCTGGACGGCCGGCGCGCCTCCTCGCTGGTGGTCCGGCGGACGGAAACCGATTGAGCCGCCCGACACGTGCCTGAATTCGGGGCGAACCATCGGTGGCCGGATGGAACAATGGCGCGCATGCCCAGCAAGCCTCGGGTGCTTTCCCTCGCCCAGCCGTCGACCGACTCCCTGCACCTCGGCAACTATCTGGGTGCGCTGCGCCAGTGGGTGCCGCTGCAAGACGATCACGAGGCGTTCTACGGCGTCGCGGACCTGCACGCGCTGACCATCGAGCAGGACCCGAACCAGCTCACCCAGCAGACGCTGGTGGCGGCCGCCCAGCTGCTCGCGGCAGGCATCGATCCCGCCAAGGCGACGGTCTTCGTCCAGTCGCATGTCCCGGAGCACACTCAGCTGGCCTGGGTGCTGGGCTGTCTGACCGGTTTCGGACAGGCGAACCGGATGGTCCAGTTCAAGGACAAGGTGGCGCGCTTCGGCGCGGAGGCGGCGAGTGTTGGACTGTTCACCTACCCGGTGCTGATGGCTGCCGACATCCTTCTGTACTCGGCCCAGTGGGTGCCGGTCGGTGAGGACCAGCGGCAGCATCTGGAACTCACCCGCGACCTGGCCAACCGTTTCAACACCAGGTTCGGGGAGACGTTCGTCGTTCCGGAGCCCTACATCATCCCCGCGGTGGGGAAGATCCAGGACCTGGCCGAGCCGACAGCGAAGATGAGCAAGTCGGCCGTCTCCCAGGCCGGCGTGATCAAGCTGCTGGACGCCCCTGCCGTCACCGCGAGGAAGATCAAGTCGGCGGTCACCGACTCCGGTCGGGAGATCTTGTACGACGAGGTGAACAAGCCCGGCGTCGCCAACCTGCTGACCATTCTGTCCGCACTGACGGGCACCGCCGTTCCGGCGCTCGCGGAGAGCTTCCGCGGCAAGGGCTATGGGGACCTGAAGAGCGCGGTCAGCGATGCGGTTGTGGCGTTCGTCTCGCCGTTCCGCGACCGGGTGCTGCAGCTGCTGGAGGAGCGGACAGAGCTGGAGTCGATCCTGCAGGCCGGTGCCGAACGGGCCCGCGAGGTCGCCAGTGGCACCCTCGCCGAGGTCTATCGCAAGGTCGGCCTGCTGCCGGCCCGCTCGCCGCAGCTCGCGAACTCGAGTGGGCCTAGCAGTCGCTGACAGCGAGCCGAGCCAAAGCTCGGCGAGGCGGGGGTCCGGGGGTCGTCCCCCGGCTGGAATCACAGCTCGATCGTCGGACTGACCACGGTCGCGACGCCGTCGGCGCGAGGCACGTACAGGGCGAACTTCGCCAACCCGCTCGGCACGCCCTCGAACACGAACCTGCCGTCCTCGTCGGCGAAGGTCTGCCGGTTGCCCCGCGGCAGCAGCAGCTCCACCCGGATCCCGGCGCCGGGTGCGGTGTCGGCTCCTGGGGGGACAACGCCCCCGCGCCCCCCCGCGGTGGCGGTCCAGCCGTCGACCCGTACGGTGTCGTCGGCCTGCGGGGTGAGCGTCACCATGGTGGTCAGGCTCTCGCTGGTGAACGTGATCGTTCGGACCGCCTCGGTCGTCGAGCTGCGAACACCCGCCTCCGCCAAGTCGAGCTGCATGAGCGTCGCCACCTCGGCGTTCAGTGCGTCCAAGGTCAGCTCGAACTGGATCCGCTCGACCAGCCCGTCGGGCACCGGGTCACGCTCGTCGTAGTAGGCGCGCAGGGAGTTCAGCAACGCGAAGTCGGTCGGGTCGAGCGGCTGGCCGGCGAGCTCGGCCTCTCGGGCAGCGTCGAATGCGTTCATGTGATCTCCCACGATGGATCGTTCGCCAGCGACACTCGGAGCTTGGCCAGACAGCGGCCGCGGGTCGGCCCGATGCTGCCCTGCGGCATGCCCAGGGCCCGGCCCAGGTCGGCGTAGTCCGGGCGGTCCGCGAACGCGATCACCCGGAGCAGCGCCCGGCAGCGTTCGGGCAGCTGCTCGATGTGCTCCCAGAGCCGGTGCTGGGCGTCGCCGCGGATGACCTCCTCCTCCACCGTCTCACCGGATACCCGCTCGCCGACGGCGGACTGCGGATCCTCCGGCCGGGTCTTGGCCTGGTTGCGGGAGACCCGCCAGGCCTCCCGCTTGGTCGTCACGACCATCCACTGCAGCACCGCGAGCGGCTCGCTGATCGTGTCCGCCTTGCGGACCAGGGTGAGCCACACGGTCTGCAGCACGTCCTCGGCGGTCGCGGAGTCGAGCCGGGAGGCGCGCGCCATGTGCCACAGGATCGGGGTCAGGATGCGGACGAGCTCGGCCATCTTGGCCTCGTCGCCATCGCGGTACTCGGCGAACAGCCGGCCGGCACGAGTGGCGAGACTGTCCTCGACCGTGTCGGTCACCACGCACCTCCGCCGGGGTCGGCCGTAGTCCCATTCATACCCGCAAGGAGCCTACGGCGGCCAGGGTGATACGCGGCTCGATTGTGCGCCTTCGCGGTAGGCGTCGACGCTCAGGCGCGCGACTCACTGTCTTTGGGGCATGATCTTTAGCTGTGTCGGTGGCGCGGAGCAGGGAAGCAATCGCAGCGCTGAAGGCGCTGCTGGACGAACCCCAACCCGATCGTGCGTACGTGGCGACTGTGCCTCTTCCGGACGGGCTGCAGCCGGCCTGGCCGCAGCCGTGGCTGTGGGACCCGCCCGCGGCCGAGCAGGAGGCCGGCGGATTGCCGCCGCTGCGCGACCCCGCCGCGTACGAGCTGGCGGACGCAACCGGCTTCGGCCTGCTGCACACCTCGCCGTACGAGGCGTTGGCCGCCACCTCCGGACCACTGACTCCCGCCCAGCAGCGCTACTGCCGGGCCAGTATCGACGTCACGATGCGCGGCGGCACCACCAGCGGGGTCGTCTACCCGATGGCGATCTGCCAGCTGGCCCGCAGGTTTCGGCTGCGCAACATCGGCGGCGCGTCGGCCGGCGCCATCGCCGCCGGGCTTGCGGCCGCCGCCGAGCTCGGCCGGACCCGCTGGGATTTGGCCGGCCGGCCGCCGATTCCACCGCTGTCGCCCGAGCGGCGCGACCAGGGTGACGTCCGCCAGGGATTCGTCGGCGTCGCGGATGCGACCGCGTGGTTCGCCCAGGCGGACGTTGCGGGCCCGGACCAGTACCGAGTCGCGCAGCTTTTCCGGCCCACGGCTGCCGCCCGGCCGCTCTACCGGCTGGCGGTCGCGGCGATGCGGGGGAAGTGGCTGGAGTTCGGCACGCTGCTGCTGTGGTCGTTCGGTCTGGTCTCCCGGTTGATCACCGCGCTGCTGCTGCTCGGCGCGCCTCTGCTGCTGTCGTTGCGACTCGCCCGCGGCTGGCGAGCGGGCCTGCTCACCGCCATGAGCGGGCCGTACTGGCTGGCGGTGGCCTGGCTCGCCGCGCTGACCGTCACCGCGGTCGGCGCGATCGTCGCGATCGCCGGCTTTCTCGGCTGGATCGCGCCGCCGAAGACGCTGCCGGCCGAGTTGGCGGAACCGGTCATCCCTCCGCCAGGCCGGGGCAGTCCCCTCTCGTGGCTGTTCGGGCTGTTCGCCTTGGGCGTCGGCCTGGTCGCCCTGCTGCTGCTCGGCGGCACCGGAAGCTGGCGGCCGCTTGGTGCCTGGCGGGTCGTCGCGGTCTGGCTGCTGCTCGTCGTCGCGCTCTTCGGGGTCCAGGTGCTGAGCCTGCTGTTCGTGCTGTTGCGGGCGAAGCGGCAGCGGTTCGGTCTGGTCAGTGGGTCGGTCGGGCCGCAGACCTACCGTCGCGGCGGCCGGGGCTATCTGTGGGACCGGATCGCCGGCCTGGCGCCGCCGACCTTCGACGACGCGCTGATTCCGTGGCTCAGCCGGATGATGAGCCAGGCGGCGGGTCAGGCCGACGTGCTCCGGTTCGGCCATCTGTGGCTCGGCGACGCGTACGAGCCGCCCGGTCCGGCCCGCTCCGCGGCGGTGCTGAAGCGGCTCGAGCAGGCCAGCGCCGATCCCAGCACCCGGCTGGTCAACCTCGAGCTGATGACGACCGAGCTGGTGCACGGCGTGCCGTACCGCTTCCCGCTGGCGCCGGAGGCCCAGAGCCGGGACGACGAGCAGACGCCGACGCTGTTCTTCCGGGTCGCCGACCTGCGGCAGAAGGGCGCTGAGATCCTGCCCGAACCGGTCGTCCGGGCGCTCTGCGACGTCTCACCGCCCGTGACGGCGTACGACATCGAGACCGGCAAGCCGGTCCAGGGCCTGCGGCCGCTGCCGGACCCGTGGGACCTGCCGGTGATCTTCGCGGTCCGGATGAGCCTGGCGCTGCCGGCCCTCTTCCAGGCAGTGCCGATGTATCGCCTGGTGGCCGGCCAGGACGACGCGCCGCACCTGATCCGGGACGACTACGGCGCCCGGATCGGCCGGGACGGGGCAGACATCGCCTATCCGGGCGGGCGGGGGAGGATGTGGGTTGAGGAGCTGTGGTTCTCCGACGGCGGCATCACCTCGAACTTCCCGATCCACCTGTTCGACGCTCCGCTGCCGATGTGGCCGACCATCGGCATCAACCTCGGCGACCACCCGAAGGGACACCAGCACCAGGACGTCTGGCTGCCGACCGACTCCCAGGCCCGGACGTCGCCGCCAGCGCCGCAGAAGGGCAACATGTTCGGCTTCGCCGGCGCCATCGTCCGTACGGCCCGCGGCTGGGCCGACACCAGCCAGACCTTCATGCCGGCGTTCCGCGGCCGGGTCGCCTGGGTCCGGCAGAGCAGCGCGGAGGGCGGCACCAACCTGTACATGAGCCGTGAGGCCATCGCCTCGCTGGCGTTGCGCGGCGCCGTGGCCGGGGCGCGGCTCGCCAAGCGGTTCGCTAGCGACGCGCACTGGGAACGGCACCAGTGGCTGCGACTGCGGGTCGCGCTGGGGAATCTGGACGCGCTCCGCCGCCAGCTGAGTATGGCGCTCCGCGCGCCGCTCTATTCCGATCTGCTCGCCCAGCCACCGTCCCGTACGGTCCTCGCCATCCGGGACGCCCTGCAGCAGGCGGGGGGCGACGCCAACCCGGCCTCGGACACGCCGAAACAGGCGGACGACCCGCTGGGCTGGTTCCTTTACACGCCCGAAACGGACTACTGGACCGCGGCCAGGAACCTCGTCGCCGCCCTGGCTCCCGCCGCGGGCACGGCAGCCGCAATGGCCGGGACCACTGCGGCCGAGGCACTCGACCCACTCATCGAGGGCGTGCCACGGCCCGCGCCGAACATCCGCCAGGTGCCGCCGGTCTGACGCGGCGCCGAGCCCGGGAAGGGAAGCTTCCCTGGAAGCCTGGCCGTGCCACCGCTGTCGGCGCCGCAGCGGGGGTTCCGGGGGGTCGTCCTCCCGGCTGGCTCAGCCGATCCGCTCGTCGAGGAAGCACCAGCGCCAGGCTTCGTTCGGCTCGAAGCTGCGCATCACCGGGTGCATCGAGTTCTGGAAGTGTCGGCGGGAGTGCTTGGCAACCGAGGAGTCGCAGCAACCCACGTTGCCGCAGGTGAGGCAGATCCGCAGGTGGACCGTCTTCGTACCCTCCCGGATACAGTCCAGGCAGACCCCGGGGCCGTTGGGCTCGATCTCGTGCGGCGCCCCGTAGAGGTGGTCGCACAGCCCGGCCGGCGTGTTCGGCGTGGCCACCTGCTGCTCCACCGCGGTCAGTCGGTCGGCGCGGGCGGTGGCGATGGTCAGGGTCGATTCCTCGATGTCGAGCGCGGCCAGCACCTGTTCGATCACGTCGTGGTCGACGATGCCCGTCGACCTGATCTTGAGCACCTCGTCCCGCTCGGTGGCGAGGGTGGCGAGCCGCAACCGGCGGTACTCCTCGGTCGGGGTTTCGCTGCCGTCGTTGCGGCCCAGCTTCTCCCACAGGGCGTTGGGCCGGCTGACGAGCCGGCTGCGGACGAGGTTGACGATGTGGTCCATGTCCGCCGGCTGGCGCAGCCGTTCGAGCTCGTCGGCCGCGGCGTTGCTCGCGGTCTGGATCACCGTGGCGGCCTGGAGGGCGTCCGAGCGGGCGTCTGGTCCACGCAGCCGCAATGCGCGGACGAGCGGCGGCAGCGTCAGGCCCTGCACCAGCAGCGTGCCGGCGGTGACCACCATCGCGGCGAAGACCAGCGTCTCGCGGTGCGGCACTCCGGGTGGGATCAGCAGTGCGGTGGCGAGGGTGACCACTCCGCGCAGCCCGGCCCAGCCGATCACGAGCGCGTGTGACCACGGTGTGGAACGGCCGGTCAGGTCGCTGTCCCGCCGGAAGAGGAAAAAGCTGCCGAGAGCGACCCAGAGCAGCCGGAGCACGATCACCGCGGCGAACACCGCGGCGCAGAAGGCAGCGAGCCGGCCGACCGACAGCGTCGAGTCGGCCATCCCGGTGACGATCCGACGGGCCTGCAGGCCGATCAGCAGGAAGACCCCGTTCTCCAGCAGGAACTGGATGGTGCCCCAGTTGATCCGTTCGCTCAGCCGGGACTGGCCGGTCTGGATGACCGGCGACATGTGCCCGAGCACCAGCCCGGCCGTCACGACCGCGATCACGCCCGAGCCGTGGAAGGAGCGGTAGTTGATCGCCTCCGCCGGCAGATAGGCCGCGAACGGCACCATCAACGAGATCGCGTTGTCGAACAAGGGTTCCCGGAGCCGCTTGCGGACGAGCACGGCGAGTCCGGCGACGGCCAGCCCGACCGCGATCCCGCCGACCGCGGCGATCAAGAATCCGACGACCGCGTCGCCGATGCCGAAGGTGCCGGCGATCGCGACCAGGGCGAGTCGCAGGCAGGTGATGGCGGTGGCGTCGTTGACCAGCGACTCGCCCTCGAGGATGGTCACCAACCGCCGGGGCAGGCCAACGCCGCGGGCGATCGAGGTGGCCGCGACCGCGTCCGGCGGCGCGACCACCGCGCCGAGCGCCACCGCGACAGCGAACGGCACCGGCAGGATCGCCCAGGTGACCAGCCCGACGCCGAGGGCGGTGACCACGACCAGCAGCACGGACAGATAGCCGATGGACCGCCGGTTGGCCCGGAAGTCGACCACGGAGGTACGGATCGCTGCCGCGTAGAGCAGCGGCGGCAGCAGGCCGATCAGCACGATCTCGGAGGTCAGTCGCGGCTCGTGGATGAACGGGACGAAGGACGCGCCGATCCCGACCAACATCAACAGCAGCGGCGCGGAGAACCGGATCCGCTCCGCCAGCGCCGTGACGCCGACGACCGTCGCGGCGACCGCGAGCAGCGAGAGCGCGGTTTCCATCCCCCCATTCTGTGTCTATGTGGGGGGACGACCCCCCACACCCCCCGCTGCGGCGCCGACCGCGTTGGAGGGCCAGGCTTCCGGGGGAAGCTCCCGCTTCCCCCGGCTCGGCGCCGCGTCTATGTGGGGGGACGACCCCCCCACACCCCCCGCTGCGGCGCCGCGTCCGAGTGAGGCGACGATCCCCGGGCAACCACCGGTCTGTATTTGTCCGACGGCCGGCTGGCGAGTGAGGTTTTCTCAGCGCTCGGTGGCATGCGACGATCGGCGGGTGGCGTCCGATCCCGACGGCACCGCGCTGCTGACCTCCGCCAAGGTGGCCGATCTGCTCGCGGCCGCGGTTGCGCACGCCGGCGGGACGCTGGTCTCCTGGCGGCTCGACCACGTGGACGCCAACCCGCAGCACTCGACGACGGCGACCTATGTCGCGACCGCGGACTGGCCCACCGGGCGGCGTGAGGTCCAGCTCGGCGCCAGCGCACGGGTGGAGGGCCGCAGCGGCACCGACGAGCGTGCGGTGATCTTCGGCGACGGCGACCGGGAGGTGGCCGTCTGGCTCTACCCCAACGACCCCGACCTGCCGGGCCTGCCCCGAGCCGTCGACCCAGCCATGCTGGCGGCGATGCTCACCGAGCAACGGGCGTTCGCCGCGCCGGTCGCCCCAGGCCAGCTCAGCCTGGAGATGATCACCTACCGGCCGCGCCGCCGTGCCGTGATCAAGGCCCGGCTGCACGGACCGGCGGGGGTGACGAACCTCTACGTCAAGGTGCTCCGGCCGGACACCGCGGAGGGCGTGCTGACTCGACACCAGCTGCTGGCCGGGGCAGGCATCCCCGCACCCCGGGTGATAGCCGGCAGCAACGACGGGCTGGTGGTGCTCGCGGAGCTGCCGGGCCGCCCGCTGGCCAAGGCGATCTTCGACGAGCCGCTGCCGTGCAGCGCCGAGAACATGATCATGTTGCTGGATGCGATGCCACCCGCCGTGGCGGCCCTGCCCGGCCGGCCACCGTGGGCCTACGCCGTCGACCACTACGCCGAACTCGTCGCGCACGCCATGCCCGAGCTCGGCACCCAGCTGAGCTGGCTGGTCAACGAGATCACCCAGGGGCTGCGGACCATGCCGTCGCCCACGGTGCTCGAACCAACCCACGGCGACTTCCACGAGGGTCAGCTCTTCGTGGCCGGCGGGGTGATCTCCGGCGTTCTCGACATCGACACGGTAGGCCCGGGCCGGCGCGTCGACGACCTCGCCTGCCTGCTCGGTCACCTGTCCTCGATCCAGCGGATGAACGCCGACCAGGCTGCGCGAGTCAACGGTCTGGTCGCTCGGTGGATGCCCGTCTTCGACCGCCGCGTCGACCCGCTCGAGCTCCGGCTGCGCTCCGCCGCCGTCATCATTTCTCTCGCGACAGGGCCGTATCGCGGACAAGAACCTGACTGGCAACGCGAAACCCTGACGATGATTAACACGGCGACCGGTCTGGTGAGATCGTTGCGCCGGTAGGGCAGATGTGCAAAAGTGGCCGGGTCGCCGCCTTTGCCCGGGTGGCGACAGCTGCGGGAAACCGCTGCCTCGGGGATGAAATCTCGAGTCTTGTCAGGGACGGCGTTCGGGGGAGCGCGATGTGTGCGCCTGCTTCCTTGTCGCGCCCGGTTCGGACGAGTCGCCTGATCTCCCTGGGGCCCGGACGGACGCGGGGGTGCGACTGCGTGAGAGGTGCTAAGGCTCGCCTGGTACTCCGCTGTTTCCGCAATCTGGCCATTCTCAGCTTCTTCGGTGCCGCGACCGCCCTGTCAGCCGCATCCGCGGCGGCCGAGACGACGGCGATCAGCGGCACCGCGGTGTGCAACTCCGACGGCACGTTCACCCTCACCTGGACGATCACCAACGAGGTCGCCCAGGACGTCGAGATGACCGAGACCTCGGTCACCGGCGGCGGTGCGCTGAGCGGTCTGCCCATGCAGCTGCCGGCGATGTCGGCTGCGCCCTACCCGTCCGGAATCGTGACCCAGCACGGCATCGCGACCGCGCACGTCGCGACGCTGACCGTACGGGCCAACTGGGCGGACGGCACCACCGAGTCCATCCAGGGCTCGCTGCCGCTGCCGTCGGCCTGCGTGCGTGCCCCGATGGAGGTGACAGCCCCCGAACCGACGGTGACCATCAGCCATTGCACCGCTGGCGCGAGTGACAAGGCCGCGGGCTTCCGCATTCCGAGCGTCACCGGGGTCACCTACCTGGTGCACGGCCAGCAGGTTGCCGCAGGGCCGCATCCCGCGAGCGACGGCTCGGTCGTCGTGGTGACCGCCCAGGCCCTTCCCGGCTATGCCCTGAGCGGCCAGAGCCGGTTCACCCTCTCCTTCACCAAGCGGGCGTGCGCGAAGACGGTGCAGGCGGCCGCGCCGACCGGTCTGCGCAGCTCCTGCGCCGGAGGCGTCAGCGATCGCACGGCCTCGTACGTGATCCCGAAGGTGACCGGGGTGCGCTACCTCGTCGACGGGAAGGAGGCGGCGGCCGGCCAGCATGACGCCGCAGACGGCACGAACCTGGTCGTCACCGCGGTCCCCCTCGAGGGCTACCGGCTCAGTGGGCCGACCACGTTCAGCTTCGCGTTCGGCGCACCGGCCTGTGGCGTCGCGGCGGCGGGCGCGGTGGACGCCGTCGGCGCCGGCCTCGCGGACACCGGCAGCCAGGTCCCGCTCGAGCTCGTCGTCGTCGCAGGCCTTGCCGGTCTGCTCGGCTCGGTCCTGATCATGACCACCGGCCGGCACCGGACCGGTCGCCGGTCGCCCGGCGGTTAGCCCGCGCGGCGTCCCGTCGCCCAAGATCACACGGCAGCCGTTTCCCCCTCGGGGGATGGAACGGCTGCCGTGCTATGTGGAGCGTCCATCCGCGGGACGACCCGTGCGGCACTGTGCCGCGTGCCACACTGAGCCGATGCAGGCTTTCGTACCCGCCGCGACCCGGCGTTCCTTGATCGCTCGGGAGGCTGACGGACTGCGTGACGAGCTGATCGACATCCGCCGCGACCTGCACGCCCACCCCGAGATCGGGCACGAGGAGCACCGCACCACGGGCCTGATCGTCGACCTGCTGGACCACGCCGGGCTGGTGGCGAAGGTGCTGCCGGTCGGCACCGGCGCGTACTGCGACATCGTGCCGTCCGGCTTCGACTACGCCGACGGCCTGGTCGGCCTGCGTGCCGACATCGACGCCCTGCCGATCCCCGATGGCAAGCAGGTGCCCTACGCCTCGGTGCACCCCGGCATCGCGCACGCCTGCGGCCACGACGTGCACACGACGATCCTGCTCGGCGTCGGCATGGTGCTGGCCCGGCTGCTGGAGCAGCATCAGCTCGATCGCGGCGTGCGGTTGATCTTCCAGCCGGCGGAGGAGTCCAGCCCCGGCGGCGCGGTCGATGCCATCGAGGGCGGGGTGCTCGCCGACGTCAGCGAGGTCTACGCCCTGCACTGCGATCCCCGCACGCGGGTCGGCCAGCTGGCGTTCAAGGTCGGCCCGATCACCGCGGCCGTCGACCGGGTGCGGATCAGTCTGACCGGCAGCGGCGGCCACACCTCGCGGCCGCACCTGACCGCCGACCTCGTCGGCGCGCTCGGGGCGCTCGCCACCGAGATGCAGTTGCTGCTGTCCCGGCGGGTGGATCCGCGCAGCGGGGTCTCGCTGGTGTGGGGCCGGATCAGCTCCGGCACGGTCGCCAACGCGATCCCGGAGACCGGCACCATCGAGGGCACGCTGCGGGCGCTGGACAACGCCGGCTGGCAGCTGGCGAAGCACCTGGTGCCCGAGCTCGCGGAGCAGATCGTCGCGCCGTTCGGGGTCGGGATTCACGTCTCGGTCACCGACGGCGTGCCGCCGGCCGTCAACCACTCAGCCGGCGTACGGCGGATGATCCGCGCCACGACCGAGATGCTCGGCTCCGCCGCCGTGACCGCGACGGAGCAGTCGCTCGGCGGCGAGGACTTCTCCTGGATGCTGCAGCAGACACCCGGAGCGCTGGCCCGGCTCGGCGTACGCCCGCCGAGCGCGACCACCTGGCCGGACCTGCACCACCCCAACTTCGACGCCGACGAGGACTGCATCCCGGTTGGCCTCAAGGTGCTCGCCCAGCTCGCGACGACCCGCTTGGCCCCGAGCTCGGGTGCCCCGGCCACGTAACAACTCGCGCCCACTTGGGTCGTACGAGCCCACCGGGCGGTGTGCCTCCCGCTAGAGTGCGTAAGGGCCCGACCGGGCGCAGATTTGCCGCGTCAGGAGGGATCGGGGCTGAAAGCTCTTGCCATGGAGGAGGCACGTACGTGAGGAAATCGACTCTGGCGCTGTCAGCCCTGGTGGGTGCCGGCGCCCTGCTGCTGGCGAGCTGTGCGCAAGCGCCGGGAACCGGTGGGCAGAGCGGCGCGCCGAGCAGCAGCGCTGGATCGTCCGCATCCACTTCGACGTCCGCCTCGGCATCGGGGGCAACATCGAACTTCAAGGCCTGCATGGTGTCAGACTCGGGTGGCTTCGACGACAAGTCGTTCAACCAGACGTCTTACAAGGGCCTGACCGACGCCAAGACCCAGCTCGGCATCGAGACCGGGCAGGTGGAGTCGAATGCCGCGGCCGACTACGCCAAGAACATCCAGTCGATGGTCGACGCGAAGTGCAACATGATCGTGACGGTCGGCTTCCTGCTCGGCGACGACACCCTCGCGGCGGCGAAGAAGAACCCGAAGATCAACTTCGCCATCGTCGACGACAAGAGACCGGACTACGCGAAGGTGACCAACCTGAAGCCACTGGTCTTCAACACGGCTCAATCCAGCTTCATGGCCGGCTACCTTGCCGCCGGGATGACGAAGACCAGGAAGGTCGGCACCTTCGGTGGTGCGAAGATTCCCACGGTCACGATCTTCATGGACGGCTTCTCCCAGGGCGTCGACTACTACAACAAGCAGAAGAGCGCGAATGTCCAGGTGCTCGGTTGGGACGCAGCCAAGCAAGACGGCCAGTTCGTGCCGGGCGCCAATCCCTTCGAAGATCAGAAGGGTGGTCAGCGCACCGCCCAGGGCCTGATCAGCCAGGGTGCGGACATTATCTTCCCGGTCGCCGGTCCGTCGGGACTCGGCGGCCTCCAGGCGGCGAAGGCCAGCAGCGGCAAGGTGACCGCGATCTGGGTGGACACCGACGGCTGCGTGAGCGCCGAAGCCTACTGCCCGCAGATCATCACCAGCGTCTACAAGGCGATGGACATCGCCGTGCTGAACGCGATCAAATCGGCGAAGGACGGTTCCTTCTCCAACTCCGCCTACGTCGGAACGCTGGATAACGACGGCACCGGGCTGGCACCGTTCCACGACTTTGACTCCAAGGTCCCAGCGGACCTGAAGTCGGAGATCGACAAGATCAAGGCCGACATCCTGTCGGGCACCATCAAGATCGAATCGAAGGCACAGCCAGCCTCCTGATCACAGCACCCGAAGGCCCAGTGCATGACCGTGCACCGCGTGGGAGGATCGGTGCGTGACCGCTGAAGCCCGTGCCGTCCCGGCGTCCGGGACGGCCGTCGGTCTCCAGCTGCGCGGAATCACGAAACGTTTCGGCGCGCTCGTGGCGAACGACCGGATCGATCTCGACATCGTCCCCGGCGAGATCCACTGCCTGCTGGGCGAGAACGGGGCAGGCAAGTCCACGCTGATGAACGTGCTCTACGGGCTGCTGCAACCCGACGAGGGCACGATCACCATCGACGGCGCGGTCCATACCTCGGAGAGCCCGAAGGAGGCCATGGGCGCCGGCATCGGCATGGTGCACCAGCACTTCATGCTGGTCGACGTGTTCACCGTGGCGGAGAACCTGGTTCTCGGCCGGGAGCCCGGGACCGCTGGATTCCTCACCATGGGCGCCGCCCGGAACACCGTCCGGCAGCTGTCGGAGCGCTATCACCTGCGGGTCGAGCCGGACGCGTTGGTCGAGGACCTGCCGGTCGGTGTCCAGCAGCGGGTGGAGATCTTGAAGGCGCTGGCAAACGACGCCCGCTATCTGATCTTCGACGAGCCGACGGCAGTGCTCACCCCGCAGGAGATCGACGAGCTGATGGACGTGATGCGCTCGCTCCGCGACGAAGGCCGGGCGATCGTCTTCATCACCCACAAGCTGCGCGAGGTGCGGGCCATCGCCGACAAGATCACGGTGATCCGTCGCGGGCGAGTCGTCGGCACCGCAAAACCGACGGACACCGAGGCCCAGCTGGCCGAGCTGATGGTGGGCCGCGCGGTCAGCCTCACCGTCGACAAGAAGCCGGCGAAACCCAGCAAGGAGCCGCGGCTGGTCGTCTCCGGGGTCAGCATCGCCAGCCCGAGCGGCGCCCTGGTGGTCGACGACCTCGACCTGGAGGTCGCCGGCGGCGAGATCGTCTGCGTCGCCGGCGTCCAGGGCAACGGGCAGACCGAGCTCGCCGAGGCGCTGCTCGGCCTGATCAAGATCAGCACCGGCAGCGTGCTGCTGGACGGGACGCCGATCGGCAACGCCGACCCGAAGGTGATCATCGATGCGGGCCTCGGCTTCGTCCCGGAGGACCGCAAGCACGACGGCTTCGTCGGTTCCTTCACCGTCGCGGAGAACCTGGTCCTCAACCACTTCGACGAGCCGCCGTACGCCCGGGGGATCGCGCTCGACCTGGACAAGATCAAGGCCAATGCGGGCGAGCGGGTGGGGGAGTTCGACATCCGCACCCAGTCGATCGAGACGCCGCTCGCCTCGCTCTCCGGTGGCAATCAGCAGAAGGTGGTGCTCGCCCGGGAGCTGTCCCGGCCGCTGTCGGTGCTGATCGCCAGCCAGCCGACCCGCGGGGTCGACGTAGGTGCGATCGAGTTCCTGCACGGCAGGCTCGTCGCCGAACGGGACCGCGGCACCGCGGTGCTCATCGTGTCCACCGAGCTGGACGAGGTGGCGGCGCTGGCCGACCGGATCGCGGTCATGTATCGCGGCCGGATCGTCGGGATCGTGTCGCCCGACACGTCTCGTGAGGTGCTGGGCCTGATGATGGCCGGCGTACCGGCCGAGGAGGCGATGGCGCACGCCTCGGTGCGGACTCAGAGTGAGGAGGACGCCGCGTTCGAGGCTGCTCTCAAAGAGGAGCCGGAGTGACCGACCGGCCGGGCGGCGCGGGCGATGTCCCCCCACGAACTGATACAGACGCCATAGCCGCTTGGCGGCGACGGCAGCCTGCCGGCGGCACCAAGTCTCGCCGGTTCCCGTGGAGTGACGTGGTCACGACGGTGGCGGCTTTCGTGCTCGCGCTGCTGCTCGGTGCGCTGCTGATGATCGTCAGCGACACCGAGGTCCGCGGCAAGTTCGCCTACTTCTTCGCCCGGCCCTCGGACGCACTGGTCGCGTCCGGTCAGAAGGTCGGCGGCGCGTACGCGGCATTGATCAAGGGGGCGGTGGGCGGCTACGGCCCGATCACCGAGACCACCGCGCAGGCGGCGCCGCTGATCTGCGCCGGGCTCGGCGTCGGCCTCGCGTTCCGGGCCGGGCTGTTCAACATCGGCGCGCAGGGCCAGGCGATCTGGGGCGCCGTCCTGGCCGCGTACGTCGGTTTCACCTGGCATCTGCCGCCGGGCATCCACCTGCTCGTGGCAATCGTCGCCGGTCTGCTCGGAGGCGGGATCTGGGGGGCGATCGTCGGCTGGCTGAAGGCGCGGGCGGGTGCGCACGAGGTGATCGTGACGATCATGATGAACTACATCGCGGCCGGCCTGCTCGCCTACCTGCTGACCACGACCGCCTTCCAGCGCCCTGGCCGCACCGACCCGATCTCGCCGATCGTCGACTGGAACGCGACGTTCCCCAGGCTGGAGGGTGGCCAGCTGCATCTCGGCTTCCTGCTCGCGCTGCTCGCCGCGGGCGCGGTCTGGTGGATCCTGGACCGATCGACGATCGGGTTCGCGATTCGGGCTGTAGGTGCGAACCCGCACGCGTCCGCGACCGCGGGAATGAGCGTGTCGCGGACGACGGTGATCACCATGACACTGGCCGGGGCGCTGGCCGGGTTGGCCGGCGTCCAGGCCGCGCTCGGGCCGACCGCGTCGGGGGTGCCGGTGCCGTTGTCGGCCGGCATCGTCGGCTCGGTCGGCTTCGACGCGATCACGGTAGCCTTGCTCGGCCGATCGAAGCCCCTCGGCACGGTGCTGGCGGGCCTGCTGTTCGGTGCCCTGCACGCCGGTGGCCTGGCGATGCAGAGCATCGCCCAGACCCCGCTCACGCTCACCACGGTGCTGCAGGCGCTGATCGTTCTCTTCGTGGCCGCACCGGCGTTGGTGCACCGGATCCTTCCGTTCGTCAAGGCGCGCCGGGCGCGATCGGCGACCACCGTCGGTAAGGGGGGCCTGGCGTGAGCGTCGCCACCAAGGTCGCCGACGCCGGGCCGCTCACCCACTACGTCGAGTCGGCCCAGAAGCGGCGGCAGCGGATCTCCACCGGCGTGCTGATCGGGGCGGTCGGGCTGCTGTTGATCATCCTGCTGGCCAGCACCCGGGGGTCGGCCAAGTTCGCGCTGTCGGACGCGTTCGACGAGGTCCAGCTGCCGACCGTCTCCGTGCCGGGCTTCGTGACCGTCGCGGTCTGCGGTGTCCTCTGCGTGGTGGCGGCCGCGGGCTATCTGACCGGCCGGCTGCGTGGCCGGTTGCCGGCGGTCGTGGGCACCGTGGCCGGGCTCGCCGTGGTGATCGGCTTTCTCACCTGGGCCGCCTCCGGCCGGGACCTGCCGTTCCCGGTCAGCAACCAGTTCGCCGGCACGCTGTCGCTGGCCACCCCCCTGGTGTTCGGCGCCCTGTGCGGCGTGCTGTGCGAGCGCTCCGGCGTGGTGAACGTCTCGATCGAGGGCCAGTTCCTCGCCGCGGCCTTCGCGGCGGCCGTCGTCGGCAGTCTCACGAAGTCGGTGCTCGCGGCCCTCGTCGCGGCCATGCTCGCCGGCCTGGCGATGGCAGCGCTGCTCGCGCTGTTCTCGATCAACTACCTGGTCGACCAGGTGGTCCTCGGCGTCGTGCTCAACCTGCTGGCGGTCGGCTTGACCGGCTTCCTCTTCGACCAGATGGTCGGGCCGGCCAGCGACAAGTACAACTCGGCGCCGGTGCTGGACGTGATCTCGATCCCAGGCCTGTCGAAGATCCCGTTCTTCGGGCGGGTGCTCTTCGAGCAGAACGTGCTCGCCTATCTCGCCGCGATCTCCGTCGTTGTCGTCTGGCTGCTGCTCTTCCGGACCAAGTGGGGCCTGCGCGTCCGAGCCACGGGCGAGCATCCGGAGGCCTCCGACACCGTCGGCATCAGCGTCAAAGGCATCCGATGGTCGGCGGTGCTGGTCGGCGGCGTGTTCGCCGGCCTCGGCGGGTCGTTCTTCACCCTGGCCTCCACCGGCTCGTTCAGCAAGGAGTTCACGGTTGGCAACGGCTTCATCGCTCTGGCCGCGTTGATCATGGGCCGCTGGCATCCGGTGCTGGCGACGATCATGTGCCTGTTCTTCGGCTTCGTCACCCAGATGGCGTCCCAGCTGCAGACCCTGAGCACCCCGATGCCGAGCCAGTTCCTGTTGATCTTGCCGTACGTGGCCACCATCATCGCGGTGGCCGGGCTGGTGGGCCGGGTCAGACCGCCCGCCGCCGATGGCATCCCGTACGTGAAATAGCACGAGGTGACGTGAGCGATACCCAGTATCAAGGGCTCGATTGGCAGGCCCTCCGGGCCGCGGCGCGCGAGGTGAGCAAGCAGGCGTACGCGCCGTACTCCGACTTCGCGGTCGGGGCGGCCGGGCTGACCGACGACGGCCGGATCGTGGTCGGCTGCAACGTCGAGAACGCCTCCTACGGGCTGACGCTGTGCGCGGAGTGCGGCCTGGTCTCCTCGCTGCACGCCACCGGGGGCGGCCGGCTGGTGGCGTTCGCCTGCGTGGACGGCCAGGGAGACGTGCTGATGCCCTGCGGCCGGTGCCGCCAGTTGCTCTGGGAGCATGGTGGCCCGGACTGCCTGGTCGACACACCGGAAGGAATCCAGAGCATGGCCCAACTGCTGCCGCAGGCATTCGGACCGGCGGACCTGCCGGCCGTACGGAGCTGGCCGTGACCCTCGACCCCGAACTGCTCCGCCGGCTGCCGAAGGTCTCTCTGCATGATCACCTCGACGGCGCGCTGCGGCCGCAGACGATTATCGAGCTGGCCGCCGAGATCGGCTATCGGCTGCCGGCCGGGAACGCCGACGATCTCGGCCGCTGGTTCCGCGACGCCTCGCACTCCGGCTCGCTGGTCCGCTATCTCGAGACCTTCGACCACACCATCGCGGTGATGCAGACGCCGGCACAGCTGCGCCGGGTGGCGCGCGAGTTCGTCGAGGACCTGGCCGCTGACGGCGTCGTCTACGGCGAGGCCCGCTGGGCGCCGCAGCAGCACACGACTCGCGGCCTCACCATGGCGCAGGCCGTCGAGGCCGTACGGGACGGTCTGGTCGACGGCATGGAGGCCGCCCGGGCGCGAGGCCGGCGGATCCTGGTCCGGCAGCTGCTGACCTCGATGCGGTACCTGGAGCCGACGACCGCCGTGGCGGAGCTGGTGCTGGACTACCGGCGGGACAGCGTCGCCGGCTTCGACATCGCCGGCGCCGAGGCCGGGTTCCCCCCGCAACGGTTCCTGCCGGCCTTCCGGCTGCTCAAGGAGCACAACGCCGTCTACACGATCCACGCGGGCGAGGCCGACGGCCTCGACTCCATCTGGGCGGCCGTCCAGCTGTGCTCGGCCAACCGGATCGGGCACGGCGTGCGGATCGCCGACGACATCGGCACCGACGACCGCGGCCGGCCGGCGCTGGGCGAGCTGGCGAGCTACGTCCGCGACCAACAGATCCCGCTGGAGATGTGCCCGTCGTCGAACGTGCACACCGGGGCGGTGGCCTCGGTCGCCGACCACCCGATCCGGCTGCTCGACGAGCTCGGCTTCCGGGTGACGGTCAACTGCGACAACCAGTTGATGAGCGGCACCCGGCTGTCCCACGAGCTGTGGCTGCTGTCCAGCGAGCTCGGCTACGACCTGGAGGGCCTGCGCCGGCTCACTGTCAACGCGGCGCAGAGCGCCTTCCTGCCGTACGACCAGCGGCAGGCCATGATCGACGACGTCATCCTGCCGGCCTTCGCCCAGGCCGTCGGTGGCCGGGCGCCCAGCCTGGCCGGCAGTGGATAACGGCCGGAGGCGTGACGGGCCCGGAATAGGGTTGGCCGCATGACGTCACGCGTGCTGACCGCCGTCGCCTGGCCGTACGCCAACGGCCCACGGCACATCGGTCACGTGTCCGGGTTCGGTATCCCCAGCGACACCTTCTCCCGGTACATGCGGATGAGCGGCCACGACGTGCTGATGGTCTCCGGCACCGACGAGCACGGCACCCCGATCCTGGTCCAGGCCGAGCAGGAGGGGCTGAGTCCGCGACAGGTCGCGGACAAGTACAACCGAGTGATCGTCGAGGACTTCACCGCCCTCGGGCTGTCCTACGACCTGTTCACCCGGACGATCACCCGCAACCATTACGCCGTGGTGCAGGACCTCTTCCTCGGCCTGCACAAGAACGGCTACGTGATCCCCAGGACCCAACTGGGCGCGGTCAGCCCGAGCACCGGGCGTACGCTGCCGGACCGCTACATCGAGGGCACCTGCCCGATCTGCGGTTACGACAGCGCGCGCGGAGACCAGTGCGACAACTGCGGCAACCAGCTGGACCCGACCGACCTGATCAACCCGCGGTCGCGGATCAACGGTGAGACGCCGAGGTTCATCGAGACCGAGCACTACTTCCTCGACCTGCCGGCGCTGGCCGGTTCGCTCGGCAAGTGGCTGGCGGCGCGCACCGACTGGCGGCCCAACGTGTTGAAGTTCAGCCAGAACCTGCTCGAGGACCTGCGGCCGCGGGCCATCACCCGCGACCTCGACTGGGGTGTGCCGGTGCCGCTGGACGGCTGGCGCGAGCAGCCGCTGAAGCGGCTCTATGTCTGGTTCGACGCCGTGATCGGTTATCTGTCCGCGTCGGTGGAGTGGGCGCGACGCACCGGCGAGGAGGATGCCTGGCAGCGCTGGTGGCTCGATCCGGAGGCGCTGGGGTACTACTTCATGGGCAAGGACAACATCGTCTTCCACACCGTGATCTGGCCGGGCATCCTGCTCGGGCACAACGGCGAGGGCGACCACGGCGGGGTCGTCGGGCCGATGGGAGAGCTGCGGCTGCCGGACGAGATCGTCTCCAGCGAGTACCTGACCATGAGCGGGTCGAAGTTCTCCACCAGCCGCAACCGGGTGATCTACGTCGGCGACTTCCTGCGCGAGTTCGGGCCGGATGCACTGCGCTACTTCATCGCCGTGGCCGGTCCGGAGACCACCGACACGGACTTCACCTGGTCGGAGTTCGTGCGGCGGACCAACTTCGAGCTGGCCAACGAGTGGGGGAACCTGGTCAACCGCTCGATCTCGATGGCGCACAGGAACACCGGCGCGATTCCGGCAGCGGGGACCTTGCTGCAGCTCGACCATGACCTGCTGGCTCAGTCGCAGGCCGCGTTCCGCACCGTTGGCGAGCTGCTCGGCCGGAACAGGTTCAAGCTGGCGATCACCGAGGCGATGCGGCTGGTCGGCGCCGCCAACAAGTACCTCTCCGACGCCGAGCCGTGGAAGCTGGCCGGCGATCCGGAGCGCCGGAACACCGTGTTGCACACCGCCCTGCAGGTGGTGTCGGACGCGAACACCCTGCTCACCCCGTTCCTGCCGCACTCGGGGCAGCAGGTGTTCGAGGCGCTGGGCGGTGAGGGTCTGTGGGCGGCCCAGCCCGAGATCCGCGAGGTGAGCGAGGAGGGTGGCCCGGACTATCCGGTGATCATGGGCGACTACACGGCTGAGCAGGCTCGCTGGGAGTCCCGGCCGATCACCGCCGGTACGCCGCTGGCCAAGCCGACGCCGCTGTTTCCCAAGCTGGACGAGAAGCTCGCCGAGACCGGCCCCTCCTGGGCGCCGATCGAGAGCTAGGCGCTCGCCGCGGCGGCGCGGCGGCGGCAGCGGATCCGTTGGACGACGGCAACGATCGCGATCAGCCCGGCCATCAGCAGCCAGCCCGGCCAGCCCAGCAGCATCGACGTGGCCGGATCGGCCCGGGCCCCTGCCCGGATCAAGATCAGCGTCCAGGCGCCGACGGAGGCGTTCACCGCCGCGTGGCCGATCACGGCAGGCCAGAGCGAATGCGACCGGAGCCGCAGCCACCCCAGCACGATGCCGAGCAGCACGCAGAAGATGATCATGAACAGCAGGCCGAGCAGGTCCCGCCGCTGGTAGTTGTAGCCGAGCAGGATCACCGGGGCGTGCCAGGCGCCCCAGATCACGCCGGTGAGCACGAAGGCCGGCCACGGGCCGAGCGGGCGCAGGTTCGGCAGCAGCCAGCCGCGCCAGCCGACCTCCTCACCGAAGGTGAGGAAGCTGGCGACGACCGCGTTGATAACGATGTTGACGACCTGCAGCGCGGCGATGGCGTGGATCGAAGCGCCGCCCAGCGCCTCGGGCCCCTTGCCGGCGGCCGTCAGCTGGGCGTCCAGCAGTGCCTGGAAACCGGAAAGGTGCACCGGGTCGAGATCAACCGTGCCGAGCGCCCAGGACAGCAGCAGCGCGGCAAGGGCGAGCAGTGGCAGTCCGATCAGCGCCAGGACGGCATAGCCGAGCAGCCGGCGGACCGGCCGCTGCGGCCGGATGCCGAGCTCGACGAAGACGCCGCGCCGCCGCTGGATGATCACCACGACCGCCGTCGCGATCGCCGGAGCGAACATCATCGCGCTGGCGTAGACGCTGAGCAGTGGGTCGGCCAACCCTCTGCCCAGCCAGAGCGGCAGGCAGATCGCCCAGGCCAGGGCGAAGGACACGCCGACGAAGATCAGCACCAGTTGCCACGGCACGCCCGGCGGCTGGCTCACCGGCTCTGCCGTGTTGGCCGGCGGTCGCACGGGGTCTTGAACGCCCACCCGTCTGGCTGGCACGGCGGTCAGTATGACGTGCCGCCGGACAGCGACAGCGAGCCCGTCGGGTGCCAGACGGTCTTGATCTCCAGGAAGGCCCGCAACCGGGCCGTGCCGGGTGGGGCGAAGAAGTCCGGCGCGTGCTTCGGGGCATAGACCCGCTTGACCGTCTCGGACGCCGCCTGCTCGAGGGCCAGGCGGAGCTCCGGCTCGGCGCCGGTGAGATCGAGTGCATTCACGTCCGCGTGCGCGGCCAGGTGCGGGCCCAGCTCTGCCGCCCGCCCGGTGAGGATGTTGATCACGCCGCCGGGCATGTCGGAGGTGGCGACGACCTCGGCGAAGGCGATCGCGACGCAGGGATCTGATTCGGCCGCGATCACCACGCAGGCGTTGCCGCAGGCGATCACCGGCGCGATCACCGACACCAGCCCGAGCAGCGGGGATCCAGGCGGCGCGACGATCCCCACGACTCCGGTGGGCTCGGGCGCGGAGTAGGAGAAGTACGGGCTGGAGACCGGGTTGGCGCTGCCGAGCACCGCGGCCAGCTTGTCCGTCCAGCCGGCGTAGTGCACAAGCCGGTCGATCGCGGTTTCGACCTCTCGCGTCGCGTCCGCGTCGTCGGCGCCAGTGCTCAGCGTGATCAGCTCGGCCAGCTCGGCGCCGCGTCCCTCGAGCATCTCGGCGATCCTGTAGATCACCTGGCCGCGGTTGTAGGCCGTCGCCTTGGCCCAGACGCCGAAGCCCTTGCGCGCCGCGACCACTGCGTCCCGGAGGTCCTTCCGGGATCCGAGCACGGCGTTGGCCAGAAAGCCGCCGGCCGCGTCGCGCACCGAATAGGTCCGGCCCGACTCCGAGCGCGGGAACGCGCCGCCGATGAACAGCTTGTAGGTCTTCGCGACCGCCAGGTGGCTCATCGCTTCGCCGCCTTCTTGGCCGTACGGCCCGTGGCCGGCTTGCGACCATTGCCGTTCCGGCCCCCGGTCACGCCGGAAGGCGGCTGCCCGTCGGCCGCGGCCCCGTCGACGCCGTCGCGAGCAGCGGCGGCCCGGCCCGGCTCCTCTGACCGCACGCCCGCGAGCCCTTCGTCGTCGGTGTCGAGGTAGGCCGCGAGCCCGGACGGCCCACCATCCCGGCCGAAGCCGGACTCCTTGTAGCCGCCGAAACTCGCCGCCGGGTCGAAGCGGTTGAAGGTGTTGTCCCAGATGACTCCGGCGCGCAGGGCGGCCGCCATGCCCATGGCCCGGGACCCCTTCTCGGTCCAGACGCCGGCGGACAGGCCGTACGGGCTGTTGTTGGCCTTGAGGACGGCCTCGTCCGGGGTCCGGAACGTCATCGTGGTGAGCACCGGGCCGAAGATCTCCTCCCGGGCGATCCGCATCGACGGCGTCGCCTCGGTGAAGATCGTCGGCGAGACGTAGTAGCCGTTCTTCGGCAACGGGCACGAGGATCTCCAGATCTCCGCACCCTCGGCGATCCCCGCGTCCATCAGGGCGGTGATCCGCTTCAACTGGACAGCTGAGTTGATCGCGCCGACGTCGGTGTTCTTGTCCATCGGGTTGCCGACCCTCAGCGTCTCCACCCGCTGCTTGAGCCGCTCCACGAACTCCTCCGCGATCGACTCCTGGACCAGCAGCCGCGAGCCTGCGCAGCAGACCTGGCCTTGGTTGAAGAAGATGCCGTTGACGATGCCCTCGATCGCCTGGTCCTGCGCGGCGTCCTCGAAGACGATGTTGGCGCCCTTGCCACCCAACTCGAGCGTGATCTTGCGGCCGGTGCCGGCGAGCTCCCGCTGAATCCGGCGGCCGATGGCCGTCGAGCCGGTGAAGGCGACCTTGTCGATGCCGGGGTGGGTGACCAGCATCGAGCCGACGTCGCCGGCCCCGGTGACGATGTTCACCACGCCCGGCGGCAGGTCGGCGTCGGCGATGATCTCGGCCAGCACCAGGATCGACAGCGGGGTCGTCTCGGCCGGCTTGATCACCACGGTGTTGCCGGCGGCCAGGGCCGGCGCGATCTTCCAGGCGGCCATCAGCAGCGGGAAGTTCCACGGGATCACCTGGCCGGCGACACCCAGCGGCTGCGGGCCCGGCCCCAGGCCCAGGTGCTGCAGCTTGTCGGCCCAACCGGCGTGGTAGAAGAAGTGCTGCGCCGCCGTCGGGACGTCGAAGTCCCTGGTCTCTCTGATCGGCTTGCCGTTGTCGAGGGTCTCCACCACGGCCAGCTCGCGGGAGCGTTCGGCGATGCCACGTGCGATCCGGAACAGGTACTTGCCCCGCTCGGCGCCAGACATCGGTGACCACACGCGTTCGTACGCGCGGCGGGCCGCAGCCACCGCACGGTCGATGTCGGACCGGTCCACGGTCGAGACGACCGACAGCCGCTCGGCCGTGCCTGGGTTGATCGTGTCCCAGTCGGCGCCGTGGCCCTCGACGAAGTCGCCGTCGACGAAGGGCAGGTAGCGGTCCTTGATCGCCGCGATCGCGCTCGACTCCGGCGCCGGCGAGTAGTCCCAGTCGAGCAGTGCTGGAGTCATGATCGTTCCCTAGTCCACGGTCACGTAGTCGGCGCCGGAGTAGTGGCCGGCCAGCTGCGCACGCCGCTGCATGATCAGGTCGTTGAGCACCGATGACGCGCCGAAGCGGAAGTAGTACGGGTCCAGCCATTCGGGCCCGGCCACCTCCCGAACCGCCACCAGATAGCGGATGGCGTCCTTCGCCGTACGGATGCCGCCGGCGGGCTTGACCGCACGCTGCTCGCCGGTCTCGGCCTTCCAGTCCTTCACCGCCTGCAACATCACGTGGGTGACGGGCAGCGTGGCGGCGGGGGAGACCTTACCGGTGGAGGTCTTGATGAAGTCGCCGCCCGCCAGCATTGCCAGCCAGGACGCCCGCCGGACGTTGTCGTAGGTGGCCAGCTCGCCAGTCTCCAAGATCACCTTCAGCCGGGTGCCGGCGCAGGCCTGCTTGATTGCCGCGATCTGTTCGAAGACCGTGCCGTAGTGACCGGCGAGGAAGGCTCCGCGATCGATCACCATGTCGATCTCGTCCGCGCCCGCGTCCACGGCGAGCCTGGTGTCGGCCAGCTTGACCGCGAGGCTTGACCGCCCGGCGGGGAACGCGCTGGCCACCGAGGCGATCTTGACCCCGGAGCCGCGCAGTTCCTCGACCGCCGTCGCCACCATGTCGGGATAGACGCAGATCGCGGCCGTCCGTGGCGTGTCGGGATCGTCCGGGTCCGGCAGCATCGCCTTGCGGGCGAGGTTGCGCACCTTGCCGGGGGTGTCCGCGCCCTCGAGCGTGGTGAGGTCGACCATCGAGATCGCGAGGTCGATCGCGGCCAGCTTGGACGCCCTCTTGATCGAGCGGGTGGCGAGCGTGGCCGCCCGCTGCTCGATCCCGACCGGGTCCACTCCTGGCAGTCCGAACAGAAAGCGCCGCAGCGACGTCTCGTCCGCTGTGGCGTCGGCCAGGTGCGGCGGCAGCTTCGCCGTCGCTGTCGGCGCCGCGGACACCAGATTCTTCGTCGCGGCAGGGCCCATGGCATCGATCCTATTCGGTGGGCCCCGAGAATGAGCGTGTGCAGATTCGTCGCCCGCAGGTCCGGCAGGGCACCGAAGAGGCGGTGGTCACGCCGCTAGAGCTGTTCTTCGACCTGGTCTTCGTCTTCGTGCTCACCCAGGTCACGGCCTACATGGCGCACGAGCTGTCCTGGCACGGCGTGCTGCGCGGGGTGCTGGTGGTGATCCTGCTGTGGTGGGCCTGGACCGGGTATGCCTGGCTGGCCAACCTGGTCAGCGCCGAGCAGCCGCAGATCAAGGTCGTGATGTTCGTCTCCATGGCGGCCATGTTCTTGATGGCGCTCTGCATCCCGGAGGCGTTCGACGACGCACCTGGCGGCATCTTTGGCCCGATCGTGCTGGCGCTGTGCTACCTGCTGTTCCGGATCATGCACCTGCTGCTGTTCTGGCTGGTCTCGGCGGACGACCCCGGGCTGCGCGGCCAGCTGCTCCGCTTCACCCCGGCCGTCATCGGCGGCACCGCGATGCTGCTCATCGCAAGCCAGTTCCGCGGCTGGACGCAGACCCTGCTCTGGGTCGGGGCGCTGGCGGTGGACTACCTCGGCACGGCTCTCGGCGGCGCCTCGGGCTGGCGGCTGCCGGCGCCGGGACACTTCGCCGAACGGCACGGGCTGATCATCATCGTCGCGCTGGGCGAGTCGATCGTCGCCATCGGCGTGGGCGTCGCCGAGCGGCCGATCTCGTACGCGATCATCGTCGCCTCCGTGCTCGGTCTCGCGCTGGCCTCGGCGATGTGGTGGGCCTACTTCGACGTGAGCGCCCTGCAGGGCGAACACGCGCTGAACACCGAGCCGATCGAGACCCGTCCCCGACTGGCCCGGAACGCGTTCAGCTACGCCCACCTGCCGCTGGTGATCAGCATCGTGCTCGTCGCGCTCGGCCTGAAGAAGTTGCTCGAGTACGTCGCCGACACCGAGCAGCACAGGCTGTCCGACCCGCTGCACGGCCCGGCGCTCGCCGCGCTGCTCGGCGGCGTGGTGCTCTACCTGCTCGCTCACGTGATCTTCAAGTGGCTGACCGTGCACATGCTCTCGGTGGTCAGATTGGCGGCCGCCGCCGTCCTGCTGGCCGCGTGGGCGCTCGTCGGCCACCTGCCGGCGCTGGCCCAGCTCGGCGTCACCGTGGCCGTTCTGGTCCTGGCCCTCGTGGTCGAGTCCCTGGTCTGGGCCGAGCCGCGGCGGCACATCCGCGCGGAGCTCTCGCACTGAGGTTTGGCGCGGTGACCCGCGGCTAGGCGTGCCCGCCGACGGAGACGGCTCCGATGGTCAGGGTTGGCTTGGCCTCGGTGATCGTGCCGATCCGTTCGACCTCTTCGTCGAGTGCCCGTCGCTGTGCGGCGCTGAGCGGGCGCAGCGGCTCGACCGTGATCGCGATCTTGGAGCCGGACCGTTTGGCGTGCCAGACCCCGGCCACCTCGCCGTCGACCAGCAGGGTCGGATAGTTGCCGGCCTGGCCACTCGGGCTGCGGGCACGGGTCGACGCCGGACCGGGAAAGAGCAGCTCCCGCGGGTGGCTGCCGACGACGAGAGCGTCGAAGTACGGCAGCAGCCGCACGCCGCCGGCGTTCTCGTCCGGGGTCGACGTGTCGCCCCTGACCACGTACGCGATGGTGTCCGCGAACTGCACCTCGGTGAGCTCATTCGCGAGGTCGGCGAACAGCTGCTCGGCCCATCGGGCCGGACCCGCTAGCCACTGGGCGAAGTCGCGCGGCCGCGCCGGCCCGTAGCCGTGCAGGTACGCCCGGACCAGCCAGGCCAGCCCCTTGGACGTCGACGGCGTCCGTCCCTTCAAGAACGCCGCCGGGCTGCGGTAGGTCACCTGCCGGCCGCGATCGGGACCGAAGATCGCCGCGCCCCGGTGGGCGGCGCTGTTCAACGACTGCCGCCAGCGCGGCCACATCTGCTGGAACGCCGGCATCACCAGATCTCCTGCCCAGGAGCCGGCCCGGGCCGGCACCTGCTCGCTCAGCTCGTCGAGAGTCAAGCCGGCCTCGCCGGCCTCGGAGACCGCGTCGCCGATGGCGGTGATCACCGCTGCTTTCTGATCGTCGGTCATCGCCATGGTCGCGGGCACGCTGCCCTCGTGCGGTACGGCCGACAGTGCGGCCAGCCACAGCGCCAGGTCCTCGGCCGGCAGCAAGTGCACCGTGCCGCGCGGCCCGAAGGTCTTGACCAAGGTCTGGTCGGTCCACAGCGCGGCTCGTACGTCGGATCTGGTGACGCCCGGGCAGCGAAGGCCGAGCGAGATCTCCGCAGCGGACATCACCTGGGCGTGAGTGCCGCACATCGCCCGGGCGGCCTCAGCGACGCTGCCGAAGCCGTCGCCCGCGAGCCCGTGCCGGAGCAGCCGGCGCGCCCGTACCTGCGGCCAGGACATGATCATCCGCAACGCTCAGCTGAAGGCGTTCTCGCCGGTGAGCGCCTGGCCGATGACCAGCTGGTGCACCTCGGAGGTCCCCTCGTAGGTCAGCACCGACTCGAGGTTGTTGGCGTGCCGCAGCACCGGATACTCCAGCGTGATGCCGTTGGCGCCGAGGATCGTCCGGCACTGCCGGGCGATCTCCAGCGACTCTCGTACGTTGTTGAGCTTGCCGAGGCTGACCTGCTGCGGCTGCAGCCGGTGATCATCCTTGAGCCGGCCCAGGTGCAGCGCGAGCAGGAATCCCTTCTGCAGCTCCAGCGCCATGTCGGCGAGCTTCGCCTGGGTCAGCTGGAAGGCGGCGAGCGGCCGGTCGAAGACATCACGGGTCGACGCGTAGTCGATCGCGCACTCCAGGCAGTCCCGGGCCGCGCCGAGTGCGCCGAAGACGATGCCGAACCGTGCCTCGTTCAGGCAGGACAGCGGCCCGCGCAGGCCGATGGCGTCCGGCAGCATCGCTTCGGCCGGCAGCCGGACGTCCTCCAGCACCAGCTCGGAGGTGACCGAGGCTCGCAGCGACAGCTTCCTGCCGATCTTGGGCGCGGAGAAGCCCGGCGTGTCGGTCGGCACGAGGAAGCCCCGGATCCCGCGGCCGTCCTCGCCCTCGTCGGTACGCGCCCAGACGACCGCCACGTCGGCCACCGACCCGTTGGTGATCCACATCTTGGTGCCGTTGAGCACCCACTCATCGCCGTCCCGCTTGGCCCGGGTCCGCATTCCGGCCGGGTTGGAGCCGAAGTCGGGCTCGGTGAGCCCGAAGCAGCCGACCACCTGGCCGCCGGCCATCCGCGGCAGCCAGCTGGTCTTCTGCTCCTCGCTGCCCCAGCGCCAGATCGCGAACATGGCCAAGGATCCCTGCACCGAGACCATGCTCCGCACGCCCGAGTCGCCGGCCTCCAGCTCCATGCAGGCCAGCCCGTAGCTGACGGCGTTGGCGCCAGCGCAGCCGTAGCCCTCCAGGTGCATGCCGAGCAGGCCCAAGGCGCCAGCCTCGCGCATCAGGTCGAGATCGAGCTCCCCTCGCTCGTACCACTCCGCGATGTTGGGCCGCACCCGGCGGTCGACGAAGTCGCGGACGGTCGCCCGGATGTCGCGCTCGTCCTCAGTCAGCAGGTGGTCGATCCCCAGCAGCTCCAGCGGTCCGATGCCGGTCATTCGCGTTCCCTCCAGACGGTCAGGTCCTCGTTCGCCAGGTCGACGGCGGGGTGCCGAGTGGCCAGCCGCCGGGCAGCCCGCTCGATCTCATCCTCGCTGAGCAGCACCAGATTGGCGGCGGCACCCAGCGGCACGAAGCTGTCCTTGCTGGCCATCCGGTAGATGGGGCCGTCGAAGCCGTTCTCGACCAGTGCGGTGACCACACCCTCGCCGACGCCGCCGGCGTGCCGGGTCTCGTCTGCCACCAGCACCCGCCCGGTGGTGCCGGCGGCGGCCAGAATGTCGGCCACCGGCAGCGGCGCCAGCCACCGCAGGTCGAGCACCTGAGCGGCGATGCCGTCGGCGGCGAGTCGGCGCGCCACCCGGAGGCTCATCGGCACGCCGTTGCCGAAGGTGATCAAGGTCATGGCCGGCGCCGGCACGTCGTATGTCCGGGCCTGGCCGATCGGCGCCGGCTCACCGGAGTCGGCCGCGAGCCAGCCGGCGTCGCCCACCTCATGGAGATCCCGCTGGTGGTAGAGCGCGATCGGTTCCAGGAACACCGACAGCGTCTTGTCGGTGATCGCCGCCGCGACGCAGGTGCGCAACATGATGGCCGCGTCGTCGGCCCGGGCGGGGCAGGCGACGACCAGCCCAGGGATGTCGCGCAGCACGCCGAGGCCGTTGTCGTTGTGGAAGTGGCCGCCGAATCCCTTCTGGTAGGCCAATCCGGCGATCCGGACCACCATCGGGTTGCCGAACCTGCCCTTCGAGAAGAACGGCAGCGTTGCGCCCTCGCCGCGCAGTTGATCTTCGGCGTTGTGCAGGTACGCGAGGTACTGCACCTCCGGGATCGGGATGAGGCCGGCGAGCCCAGCCCCGAGCCCGAGTCCCAAGATCGACTGCTCGTCCAGCACGGTGTCGAAGACGCGGGCCGCGCCGAACCGCCGTGCCAGCCCGCCGGTGACTCCATAGACGCCGCCCTTGACGCCGACGTCCTCGCCGAAGACGATCACCCGCTGGTCGGCCGCCAGGATGTCGGCGAGGGTGGCGTTGATCGACTCGGCGAGTGTCCGGGCCCGGCCGTCAGATCGGCCCCGCAGCGGGTAGGTCGCCTCCGTGACCGCGATCGGATGCCGCGGCGCCAGCGGCGCCATCACCTCGGCCGCCGAGCGCAGTTGCGGCGCGTCGGCCAGCCGGTCCACCTCGGCGTCGATCTCGGCCCGGAGCAGCAGGTAGCGGTCCAGCACCTCGGCGGTCGGTACGCCGGCGCCCACCAGCTCGCGGGCGGTGGCGAGCAGCGGGTCGCGGGCGTGGTCGGCCTCGAGGTCGCGCGGCCTGCGGTAGCTGATCTCGGCGTCGCTGCCCGCGTGCCCGCCGAACCGTACGGTCCGCAGGTGGAGGAATACCGGCCGGCGCTGCTGCCGTACCGTGCGGGCGGCGTTCACGATCACCGGCCAGGCGGCCGCGGGGTCCGCGCCGTCGGCCACCTCGTAGGGCAGGCCCGGCCGGGACCCGTACGAGCTGGCGATCCAGCCGCCCGGGGTCGGCACCGAGATGCCGAACCCGTTGTCCTCGCACACGAACAGGATCGGCACCGGCAGGCCGCGATGGGCGGTGTTGAGTGCCGTGTTGATCGCGCCCGTCGCCGTGGAGTGGTTGGCCGAGGCGTCGCCGAACGAGCAGACGACCACCGCGTCCGCGGGCCACTCGCAGTCCACGCTGAGCCGGTGCGCCCTGTGCAGCGCCACCGCCAGCCCCACTGCGCGCGGCATATGGGAGGCGATGGTCGAGGTCTGGGGGATGATCGCCAGATCGGGGTGCCCGAAGACCTTGTGCCGGCCGCCGGCGATCGGCTCGGCCGCCAGTCCCATCAGGCCCTGGAGCACGTCCCGGACCGGCGTGGAGCCGGGCCGCTGCCGGGCCCGGGCGATGTAGAACGCGCCGGACCGGTAGTGCAGCAGGGCCGGGTCGGTCGGCCGCAGTGCCATGGCGACCAGGGCGTTGCTCTCGTGCCCGGCCGAGCCGATGGTGTAGTAGCCGCGGCCGGTCTGCTGCAGCTCACGGGCGACGACGTCCAGGTGCCGGCTGGTGGCCTGAGCGTCGAAGAGCTGCCAGAGCGCCGCTCGATCGAGCCCGCCGCGCCGTGCTGATCCCGGGGGGGACGACCCCCCCGCACCCCCCCGCGGCCTTGCTGATCCCGGGGGGGACGACCCCCCCGCACCCCCCCGCGGCCATGCTGATCCCGGGGGGGAC